>Ga0194135_10000748_pt1 | contig 18933 bp, 12 predicted proteins | sample LitLau_LLRF_2013_FD_134024 | JGI IMG/M metagenome (GOLD analysis project Ga0194135, IMG submission 134024) | Freshwater sediment microbial communities in response to fracking from North America - Little Laurel Run_MetaG_LLRF_2013 (version 2) | ecosystem: Environmental > Aquatic > Freshwater >...
ATCAGAAACTGCCGGTGTGTCGCTGGGCTAACGTTATCTGCGGCGACTTACACGGATCGATTCTCTTGGAGAACCCGAAGGGACAAAACCTCATCACCAAAGACTTGCTTTTCTCAGAAGTAAGTTGAATGCTGGTTCATTAGGCTTACTAGGAGTAGCTCCCAACTGCCCTGTCAGGAAAGTTGAGAGGTGTGTTACATATCAAAAGTCGAAGAAAGTGATGCAGAGCATGGAGACATTGTGTACAAACTCGTCTCTCTCGTTATCTCGCTTTCGGTTCCTCACTTTGTGCGTTTCCCCCCTCACACGCCAGCTCAATCTCACAATAATAACAAACCTTCGTCTCTCTCTTGTTCTCTGCGGCTCAAAATGTTCAAACTCATTGTTCCAATTTCCAATACGTCTGGTTTAGGAAACTTGATCGTTTCTATTGTAATTAAAAGTGAAGTTGAACATCAGAAACATCAAAATTGAACGGAAGGCCAGGAAGTCAACATTAAGAATAATTAAAGTCCAAAAAGGACATTCAAGAGACATGGTTTGTGCTTACATTAATAAACTTACAAGCTTACAATTAAATTACTTACAAGCGTATGTTATTTTTAAAAATTAATTAATGAAATATTCTAATACTAACAAGCGAATGTTAAAAAATTAATTGCATTTGGGAATGAATTCAGAATTGATGGCGTGACTTGTCGGTGACGGTGGACTGTCGACCATTAACGTTAATGCGATCATTTGTGAGAAGCAAACACGGATTTAAAGACTTAAACTGAAGTATGTCTGTATATTCGATGTCACGGAAGTACTTCGGCAGGGATTGTGGACCTCCCTCATGGGAAGGTAGTTCTAGTTCCAAGACCCACATATCTTCATTAATACCGTTCGTCGTCTGTATTTGCGGCTGCTCCTTCTGGCGCTACCGCCTACGTTGTACACTGTAAGCTCCTGTGCATTTCAAAAGAACAATTTAACTATTTTTAAGAAAGGTTTACTTTAATGTTATTCATGTTTTCAGTGCTTTACCAAAATGACTCTCAGCCTTCTATGGCGGATGAAAGGGGCGTCGTTCTGAGCCGTGGAAAGAAAGTAGTAAACGATCTCAATCCAGGAAGTCTCCACACGCTGGACTGAAGTAAGAGAAGTCTATTCTGCTTAGCCGTGTGCGTTGATATACACTTAAGTTCAACATGGATCTCATGGCATCGTTTTGGAATTCAGGACGATGTAACTCTAAGAAAGTCTCAGATTCAGAGCAGCTTCAGAACAGATTGAGAAATCTTTAATTGAGACTGAAACATTTTGAACCCTGAACTTAACCTAAGCGCGTGAGATCTTAGGCGCTTTCACACGGCTATCCCTCCGGTCTCACGATAGCCGTATCTCTAAGCTTAGCATGGTTAGTTTGTAGTTTCGATCTCAAACTGAACTGATTAAATTATTTTCAATGGAGTGATGGAATCGAGCTTCAAGATATACAACTGTCTGTCCTTCAGTTTTTACGAGCGTGCGTAACCTTCTGTTTGAAATTAGTGTATGGTTCTGTGTGTAAGTACATACAGATAACTTTTTTTTTATTCAAAGCGGATTTATTCATCAATTAACCTTTTATTTTGTATTAGGAGCGGATTTGATGGCGGAAGTCAATTGCAATAAACTTGCTTCTATTTCATCCAACAGCAATATATTTTCAGCTCGATAAGGCAGTTAAGTCAGCAGTACAAAAAGATTCGAGTATGGCTGTTCGAGATTTTATCACTGATGAACAACAACGGAATCGAACACCAACCTCTACTCATCACTTGCAGCTTAGAAAAGAAGTAGAAGTCAAAGCAATGGCGGCAGTTCTTATCATGTTGTCTGTATCAAAATTCCAGCTACGATATTCAAATATTTCAAGTAAAAAATTGAAGAGTAATTCAATTGCGACGAAGCTTCTGGACGAGATGGACTTCTGACTCAACATGCGATTGAATATACTGGTAGAACTGAATGTGGATAAGCAATACGCTTCAATCAAGGATGTCACGACGTAAGTGCAATCCTACTATTAAATTAGTTCTTGCGAATCTGTTTAGTCAAGAAGTAAATTAAACTTCAATTGTTCTTAGGTTGACCTTGTTTTCTGTTGTCTGCATCAAAATTCCTGTCTTAAAACGGATGCCGAATGGAGTCGAAATCGAAGTTGCTGCTAGCGGTGGTCCAAGTCATTGCAAATATTGCAATCGAGTTTCCTTCAGTATTCGGTCTTTAGATGGGAGTCAACATTATTGTCAGAATCACGGAGGACGTCACATTCATTAACATTTCGACAGAAAGGCAATCGACACAGTTGGGAAATGAAGCAAAACAACTACGACTTTCAAACATTTCAAATACAAAATTGAAGAGTAATTGAATAGCGACGATGCTTCAGGGCGAGTTCGGCAATGGCAATAGTAATACTTTTATGTGGAGCCGTAGTGTAGTAAGTGGAAACAATGTTGCACCTATTAGTGTGTGAATCCGACTTGTCTTTCTTGCCGAACTTTGTTTCCTGCAATGCTGAGCTTCATTGGAGAGTTCAAAACTGGCCTTAAGGCAATTAAAAATTGTCACAGAATTTTGAAACAGTGTGGAGGATTGCCTGAACTCCATAGTATAGTCAAGGTAGTGAAAATAGTTAAATAGTACTGGCTTTTCATTTTATGAAACTGGTCTAAAAGTGGTAATTAGTTGAAAATAACTGAATGTGAAATTATTTTCAGTGGAAGGCAGCAGACCAAAGATGAGGATGTCCAGTTCGTCCAGAATTAATTGAATCTGTCATGCACTTGTATGGGGCTACCATTGAATATACTGGTAGGACGGAGTGTGGATACGCTGCAATTAAAGATGTCACGACGTAAGTGCCATCCTGCTATTAAATTAGTTCTTGTGATTATGTTTAGTAAAGAAGTATATAAAACTTCAGTTGTTCTTAGGTTAACCTTAGAAGACTGAAGAGGGTCGTTTTTCTTGGCAGAAACTGTCAAATATTTATTCGTCCCACTCGGTCGGAATAGCTTTATTCACAGTCATTGATCGTCCTCTGGGAAATGCACAGTGTACAGTGGATGATTCATATGTAATACTGAAGCGTATCCTCTTGACCCAGCTCCCTTGGAGTGCTGCCCAGGAGTTCATGAATCTGAATTGCGTGAGGAAATTCAAGTAATCGATGAAATCAGATCATTAGCCAGATAAACGGGAAGACAGAAATCCAAACGTGTAAAGGCCAAGAAATCAAAGGAACCTTTAGAAGGAAGCTAAACAGAGCCACAAAATACTGGTGCTGCCGAAGACACGATCAACTTCCCGAACCATCCTCCAAGATTCTCCCACCGAAATCCTCTATTGGATTTTAAGCTCAAACCTTTCAACATTACTTCTGATGTGTGCTCCAAAATTAATGTGGATATGAGCGAGATATTAGCTATATTCGGTGTTTAGATGGGAGTCAACATTATTATTAGAAGTACGGAGGACGTCACATTCATTAACATTTCGACAGAGAGTGGCAATCGACACAACTGGGAAATGAAGCAATACCTACGACATTCAAATAATTCCAATACAAAATTGAAGAGTAATTCAATTGCGACGATGCTTCTGGAGGAGTTCGGCAATGTCAATAGTAATGCTTTTATTCGGAGCCGTAGTGGAGAAAGTGGGAACATTGTTGCACCTATTAGTGTGTGAATCCGACTTGTCATACTCCAAAAGACGGATGAATTACCCTCAATCCCGAGAGAGGCTCATTTTTTAGTGTCGGTGGAGGATCATTTCCTAGTCAGAGAGTCTTTCAGACTGTAAACTTCGCTGTCAAAACTGTTGCTTTGTCCATGACAAACGAAAGTGGCAAGTTGTAAGCCTTTTTTCTCATTAAAACCGCAACAATATTATTAACTAATTTAAATAATTAATTAATTGGTTTAGGATCCTGAGGAAAACCCGTCAGAGTTTCGACGCAGACTTACTAACAATGGAGATTCTTCCTCTTCTTGATCGGTCTAAATGGGTTGCTTTCCTCTAACAACGCTGATACTGACGATACTTCGACTTGTAAAAGATGGATGAAAATTATAAGCATTCTTTGTATGCAAGAAGATCATCGTTGGCTATGGTTGGAAATCACGTAGATGCACAGTCTGGAAAGGGGACTGCTGTTTACTCCGGATTTGGTGCCGGGGTTGACTCATGTCGAGTAACTTGCATAAGGAGCAATTCTCTTTCAAAGGCCGAAGTTGATGCAAACAGTGTTATGCCGCTATTGAAAAACGCTTTTGAAAGACAGGATTGTAGGGAGGTTGGTAGTGATGACGGTAGGTATGCAACTTAGGTAATAATATATCTGAGCGCTGGTATTATAGTTCACTGGGATAATCCTGCAATGGAGGTATTGAAAATCGTTTCTATTTAATTTTTTAACAGCTTGGAAACTTTCTTTCCTGTAATGCTGAGCTTAATTGGAAAGTTCAAAACTGGCCTGAAGGCAATTAAAAATTATCACAGAATTTTGAAACAGTGTGGAGGATTGCCTGAACTCCATAGTCAAGGTAGTGAAAATAGTTAAAATACTGCCTTTTCATGTTATGAAACTGGTCTAAAAGTGGTAATTAGTTGAAAATAAGTGAATGTGAAATTATTTTCACAGGAAGGCAACATACAAAAGAGACAGATGTCCAGTTCGTCCAGAATTGATTGAATCTGTCATGCACTTGTATCGGGGTACTGAAGATCTTTACCGATTAGAGGTAGGAGAAGATACTGAACATGAGATTGAATATAGTGGTAGAACTGAGTGTGGATGCGCTGGATGTCACGACGTAAGTGCCATCCTACTATTAAATTAGTTTTTGTGAATTTGTTTAGTCAAGAAGTAAATAAAACTTCTATTGTTCGTAGGTTGACCTTGGAAGACTGAAGAGGGTCGTTTTTCTTGGCAGAAACTGTCAAATTTTTATTCGTCCCATTCGGTCGGGATGACTTTATTCACAGACTACACAGTCATTGATCATCCTCTTGGAAATGCACAGTGAACAGTGGAGGATACATATGTAATACTGAAGCGTACCCCATTGACCCAGCTGCCTTGAACTGCTGCCCAGGAGTTCATGAATCTGAATTTCATGAGAAAATTCACGCCGAAGTGGTCCAAGTGAGATAAGATGACTCTCATTCTCACGTAGTTGTAATTTTTGATCAACCGTTTTGCTTGATCGTTGCAATGTTGTTATTTTTATTCAGGACGAGATGACAGTGAATGAAGTCCGAGAATCGACGGTGATTACAAGGGAGTCAAGATCCAGCTCCTGCATCTTCATTAGGCGACACTAGTCAAAGCTGTGGATCATTTGCCGCTGCATTCGATAGTCGTTCACCGAGAGACCCTCTGACGATAAAGCGCCTAATAATGACATGATTCTTCAAGGAGCCATCCTATAACCTGAAACGACTTACTTATTGTTAGTTTAACCCCATATCAAATCATTCGGTGCACTGACTTCATTGAATGTAGCAATATGGCTGGTTAGTTTCATTTAATGTGCAATGTACAAGATAGGATATGCCAATAATATTGAAAAGAGACAATTTTGTTAATTGAGATGTTACAAATACACTAAAGGGATATTTTGAATACAAAAAACCTATAATTAATACATTTTAATTGTAATCAATACTACGCTGTTTTACTCCTTCACACTATTAATTCGCATTGTATGTGAATTTACGTAAGTGCAGATAACTGCCTGAAAGAACTGCAGAATTGACTCAATGACTGTACTTTGTCAGTGTGTGTAGTGGTTGGCCCCAAAAGCAGGTCCTGAAAGTCATGTAGTCACTTAGCACGACGAAATACTTATGTCAGGGTTATCACAGTCGTCCTTTGGTGATAATGTACCTTCTCTTATTAGTACATGAAAGAATGATATGGTTCTAATTCATTGTGTCCATTCATATAGATTAGTGCAGTGGGGTTGGTGATTAAGGGCAGTCTCTGTGTCGCGGGTTCATGTGGTCCCCTTCATTCTGACCACGCAATTCCCCGGGGAGGGCTCTGCAGTGCACGGTCATTGAGAGCGGTGCGCTGACCGAGATCTGGGGGGGGGTTATCTTTGGTTTTATATCGGATCCATGTGGAGGTGCTATCCCCTCACGGATCCTGTCCAAGGGAGGTGCGTAAGTGATGGCACCTCCACATGGATCAATGAAATCACGTCTTAATCTTGAACCTTGTCAGTAAGTCTATGAAAAGTGATTTTACCCGAACAAGTGTTCTCACTTTTTGAATGAGGTGGCGATTCGCGAGGATCAGAGCGGAAGTAAATTTGAATAGACACGTTCGGTAAAGGAGGTAGTGCATGAAATCATGAGTCATTAGATCATAAGCAGATTTAATTGACAATTACTGACAATTAAGCATGCAAATTTGAGTTGAGGAGCCGCACGCGACCGAATTTGTGTCTCGTGCCTAACAAGCAGGAATGACGTGACCAGTTCTCTGGTGGGCTTGGCAGAGTCTGTGCCGAAAGACCACCACCACCACCACCGAAAATTCTAGAACTCTCTACGCAAAAGAAAAAGTGTCGAGTGAACTTATTTGCGTGTGCAGATAAACAAAGTGTCTTTTATTAGCTATTTCGAATCATTCGAATTAGATTCACGTGAAGGTACTCTAATTAAGCTTGAGACTAGTTGCACGGCAGACAAAATGGACCCTCCAAATTGTAATACAGGCGACAAAGATAACAAGGTCGGTGTGAATTCTGAAATGTGTATATTATACGAGTGAGACTTATCTGCATTCGTATTACAATTATTTGCTAAATTGTGTTACTTTTTACTCAGTCACAGAGCGGGAACGACGCGGATATCCAGCCCCTGTTGGAAGCAAAAGAGGAAAAAGTTGACGGAGAAGACGTCCAACTTCTACGTCAACTCGTCCACATATCCTATGACATTGCTGGTGGCGGCGGATGTGGACCAAGCAATTTAGAACCTGCAGCCGATGGCCAAGTGGGTGCGAAGCAGGACCGGAATTCAGATGGAGGCAAGATGGATGAAGAAGTTCCACCTGAAGTCATCAAATCTGTCCAGGAACGTTGTCAGAAGACAGGAATCGTTTTTAACGATCAAGTCAAGGTATTCAAAGTCCAGGGTCGTGAGCTCACTCGCGTGGTTGAGGTTTCCTGTAAGGAATTAATTGCAACCGGAATTCGAGCTCCAGTGACACCAAAAAGCGAAGCTGATCCCAACGCTGCATGTCTCAAAAATGAAGATCTCCAAGACAAAAGTATGGACATGGAGCTTCTTAATAATCATAGCTGGATTGCAAGCTTCCATAAGTCATTGTGTAATATTTGTTTTTCTGGCTTAGGTTTTGGAATGTAATGCCACCAAGGGGAAGTAAGGCAACTTTGTTCTCGGAAAACCCAGCTGGAAACGACACTTTCTACTCTTCAAAGGAAAATTACAGATTTATGTATTCGATATTTGCATTATTACAATGTTATGTACGCAAGAGATTTTTCTCGTTAAATTGTGAAAAGCCTTCGACACCCGAAATAAACCTGTTCAGCCAATTGATCTAAATTTCACTGTTAATTTCCTAAAGTCAGCCAGATCTTCAATCTATCAACAATTAATATTTGCATATCCCATGTTGACGCCATTTACATTGCATATCCTATTTTGACGACATTTCAAAAATTAAACTTAAATATTAAATTTCGAAAAAGTCCACATAGTTTTTGAATGTGAGTATATTTAGAGGTCATAACTGGCATATGGGTTATCAAATGCTTATCTAATTCGCTTACTTTTTAAGCGATGGATTGCAGCCATATTTTTAGCTTATTCAGTCATTCAACCCGTTGTAACTGGTTTTGAAATTTATCTGCTCTGCATATTCTCGATAATCCCTGGTAAGCTTTGAAATTGAGTGAACATTTGTTTGCTGTACTATGTTCTACAGGTCAGATAGGCTGTGAAGTTATAGTGTCAACTGAATAGATTAATGCAGAGGTCCCCAAAACTACTTGAAGTATAAATATATGCGTATGATTACTGGGACTGGTTTTTCTGTCATCAAGCTCAGTTTAATTCAAATCTTCAGTCCTTTAAAATCCAATCAAGTTGCAAGAACCTTTTTCATGCTTTTTAAGCAAAATCTTTCTAAAAATCTCATTGTTCATTTCATAACTTAACTTTTCAATAGTAACGTCATCATTTCCGAGTGAAACTGTTTTTTAAATAAATGACTACTTAATATAGCATATTTTAAAAGTTTCAAACCTATGTAAAATATTACTTAGTTATTTCAAGGTCATCTTCAACTTATCCGAGCGAACAACTGAATCCCCTTTGTAATATTATTGACTTCTTTGCTTAAACCGTTTTTTATAAATTCATTGGAACCATGAAGTCTTTAATTTGGTCCGTGCAACGCCGAAATTAAATGTAAGCAAACATTTTATATGCAGTGCAGTAGTGGATAAACGAGCTATCAATATAGAATGTATTTGTTATGCAGAATGTAAACTAGGTGAATTTATAAAGGAAGTGATTAATTACTCTTGCTTTCAGTCCGTACAAATCCAAAATATCCAAGGAATTCGTTCTTTTGCAATTAATAAACTCTCTTTCAAGAATCTCACCACTATAAACTTTTAAATTTTTACCCCTTCTTAGTCCTTAGTTTTGATATCTAAATAAATAAACGATTTCTAAATATCTGATACTTGTCGACTAACTCAACATTTTCATATCTTAAGATTATAATAAAATATCAATGGTTCAAAGTAAAGAAACATGAAAGAAAAACATGGTTGAACTTTTTTCCAATTCCTTTTGTTAAACTGCAAAATTTCCAAAATGTTGGTGTGTCCTGCCGTACTAGTAAGGAAAGTTGAAATATCACGTTACAAAATGTGGAAGATTGTTTATTGAAACTCATTGTTAGCCAGACTGATTCATTTTAAAAAACCTGGGAGTTATTTTCAGGTGTAACGAAATTAGCATTGAATCAATGAGATAGGTACGGAGAGTAGAATAAATGAAACGCTGTACACCTATTCATTGATAATGAAGTTATTCATTGTTCCTATTTGATGATGTGGCAGTGAGTCCAAGTTCAGCAGAAATTACTTTTTTATTTCACTGTTTTCATACCAGTCGAGCTGACATTTGAGATCTCCTCATATTTACTAAATAAATGTGAATAATACTGTCATCACAAATGTATCTCTTATTATAATCCTGACTTTTATGTGTGTGTACATATTAATGTAGATATCATAGAAATGAAATGCAAGACTCGAACAGCTCATGGGAGAATGTAAACGCAGTAAATATAACCTGAAAGTAATATATTATGTATTTTCATTCGCGAACAAGGGGTAGTTTGTTGTAAAACAAATATATTACTAATTAGACCTAATTACTGTTAAATGTAGACTACCCACTCATGCCTCGTAATTCTCAAGAAACTACCTTCTACCTTTAAACGAAGCTTTAAATCTAAATAGTGTATTATTGTCCAATTTGTCCAACAAAGTGATAGTAAGGCTTGCTTCAGCTTTCTCTAGAGACTCTAGACTCCTAGTGCATGCATACTGGAAGCTGTTTCGCACTTTGCCCCATATTGAAATAAATTGGCAATATTCCATTGGAGTAATTACAGTTGAGTCTGAAGGAGCTTACAACTGAGAACTACAACTCTTTCTTGAGATGAAAAGAGATTAGAATTATGAAATTCAATCTCGTACACTCCTCCCTTGTGATATTTAACCTGACTTCTCATGCCTTTCTTATTCAGCAATGCTCGCACTGTTGAATGACTTTGGGCAGAAACGCAGATCCTTCATCTTCTGCCTCTAGCCCGTGTGTGTAGTGTATTATTAAGGTATTAAGAATCATTGGAAACAGAAGAAGAGGTTGGTACAGCAAAGGTGGTGGTTGTAAAAACTTAATGTGGCTTAAGTAGGACTGATACGTTAATGAGAGTGTGTGTGTTCCACCTTACAAATAAGGCCCCTGTGTTGGTTCTATTGTCCTCGTAATTACAGTCTGCCACTCGCACACACACACACTCTCCTATACGCCTTAAGCTTACGAGTAAAAAATGGTCCGCATGAAACGCTGCTGCTTGGCTGCCCCCTAGTCGAAAATGATTAAGCACCTCCCTTTGGCCTGGGAGACGTCGCTCCCCCCCGCCGCGTTTGATTAACATTTTCCCCAGCAGCTCTCGAATTAAACGAACAAAAAACGAAAAGTAAATACGCAACAATGGAGTCTTTTGAGTTGTCAGAAAGTGTCAGAATTCTCAAGTAGGTCCAATCATCCTGTCACCAGCACGTCTCTCTCTGCCAAAAGACAACTTAATAGTCCTATTTGCTCCACAACAGCTACGCAACCTGAGAAGAAGTGTAATAACGACGACGATGACGATCGCTGTTAGCGTCTCTCTCACACTTTCTCACATCTTGGCAGGAGTGATTAAGGGAGTCACGTGGTTCATTAATTATAATGAGCGTGTAAGCGATATTAATGAGCAACTGATACGTGAGGACGTGACGCTTTCCTCCTTAATCCGAGTTTAACAACCCCCACACACACAGGACGCGTAACAAAGTCCATAACAAAGTCCATAACAAAGTCGTGGTGAAAGTAGTGGGGAATTTCATACACGGGGAAAGGAGAGTACGACGACGAGTCAGTCTTGAAGTCATTCTGATCGATTCGCCTCGTCAAACCGACGACTAGACGGGATTATTATTAATACGAGCGATTTATCTGCGTCCCAAAATCCAATCCATTCCACAACAATTCACTTAATCTAATTCGAGTAATTCCCCCCACCGCTATAATGCACGTTAAGCCATAACTCACTCTCAATTAATAACAACCCTCCATTTATCTTCATTTCCAAAAGATTTATTGCATTTTCAACCACCAAGAACACGACAACGACGACGACGTTTAATCGAATGATGATGACTCGAATCTTTCTATCTCTCTTTCTAAGCTTCTTTCTCGCATTTTAAACTTGATCCACTAAACGGATTGCTCACTTGACTTGATACAATTGATACAAAAGATGAGATTTTCTGAGGCTACGCAAACCTCAGAGTCAGAGTTAGAAGGAAGCCTCTACGCTCGTGGCTTGTCCGCTCGTAGTAGTCTCAAATCGATATGATTATTATGATTTAATAAATATCATGGCACTGGAGAGCAATGAATCATTTGTACTGGTGATCAATGTTAGTCATACTCATCCTATGCATAATTTAGCTCGATATTTAATTGTATTTGAGTTCTGTAGATTCTATAATGACCATAATATTTACTGTTTTACTGCAATAAATAACATAACCGTTCATAATTAATTTGGGGGAGCTCAATCCCACCACCACCCCATCCGTCAAGTAGTACAAAACTAGACTTATATAAAATGAAATATTTGTGTGCTATCGATTGATATGAATCATATCTGACAGCAAGCAATAATAATGCATTCATGTTTAGCATCTATCGCACGCTGACCGTTCTACCTTGCAGGGCGACGACGGTATATAGCTATACACTTTTGACTTTTTCGCTTTCATTTTGTTTTCTTAAAGGAAACGTTCAGTAACAAAACAAGCAATAAATGTCGAATTTTAGGTTGTAGAGCTGTCGGAATACAAAACACACATTTGAATTTCACTTTACCCCAAGACAATTACTTTCACCAGCCAGAGTGACTCAGGAGGCGATAATGCATGGACCTGCATTTGTATTTGCATTGTGGGCATTTGGTCTGGAATCGAACGAAACGGTTCTTTTTTAAAGCAACAATGAGATCAATAATCGTTTTACGAGTCTTCTATCTGTTGTAGAATTAATGACACGAGCTTACATCGCAATCAAGTCAATGTGGCAGTGTTGAGCTTTCTTACGAATAAGATGATGATGGTGATGGTGAGATGATTGAGATGATGAGAGGATATTATTGGATAGTGAACACACAAGTTTGTAGAAGCTTTTTCTTTAATAATCAGAGCTACTTCTTAATAGGGCCGTGTGGAATTCTGACCACAAATAAATTGTGTGTGTCATCCTGTGAAAGTGATAAAGGACTTACAATAAAACTCATTGAAAATCTCACATTATTTGTTTACTCTTTCTTATTGGTAATCTTGAGTAGTGCTGGTGAGTTCAAAGATTTCTGTATTACGAGATCAGATTCAATCATACTCCTTGCCCTGACTCACGAGTTTTTGTATGTTTTCAAACCAGAAAGAGCCACTTCTCTGAATTCTGAGCTTGCAAGTTGAATTTTTCTCTCAGAAGTCCTTACTAGAATCGATTTGAGCATTTTAAAATAATAAATGGCTGTGAATCTGCGTGTGTAAGATGATTTTTCAACCTGTGTAATTCCTTAAATAGTTCTATCGTTCATTCAGTGTTCAGAGCCAACAATTTAAATCTCATCGTAATCGTCACTCTATCCCATGCCTTTATAAAATCTTGATTCGAATCATAATTTTTTATTGCAAGTTTATTGAAAGTGTAGTAGCACAGAACAGAAGAAGCGGATTCGAACCTTATTCCTTTGTTAGATTACAAACTTGAAAAAATGTAGCATTTTACTGCCGGCAGAACATTTAGTCAAGTATTGTATATCTTATTCAGACACAGGTTTGCACTTCTTTACGTACTCTGGTAGTTCTCACTGAACACAACTACATTGGTTTACGAAATTTAGTATTAGTGGTTGGTATTGAGACTTCAATGGAGTTTATGGGCTCTTGAGACTTGACTTGAACATTGAATTCGCTAACCATATGGAATGGAGGTCCAAACAATGAAATACTATACCTCCTGACATGATTTAAGAATTATTGAATTATGATATAATGTCAGTTGGGATCGAATTTCATTTAATATCAAAATATCGAATTGTTTCAATGCTCTTTTTAACACGGTGGTAATTTAGTGATGTAGACTTTGCAATACAAATGTATGTGTTTTTACTTGTCTTGTTTGGTCAGTAAGAATTTCAAAACTCCTGTGACAGATCTCACCTTATTTACTTTATCTTTCTTGCCTGAATAGAGGTTGGTTTGTTAGAGCTAGATTATTATAAAAAGATTAAAAAGAACAGAGCAACCAAGCTGGGGATACTCGAGAGAATACTATGGATCTTGCGTAACGTCGTTGATTTCAGCACGAATGAAATGAAAGAGAGAGATGAACCAAGTTTCGAATTCAATTGTTCAAGACAATTCTTATGATTTATATATCAGATTTTTAAGTAGTATATTTGCTTAGCTCAAAAGTAGAACATTTTAGGAAGGCGAGGCAACAGACTTATGAACTGTTTGCTGATTCTCAAAAACAAAAACTAATAGGAATAAAAAATCCAACAAATGTTGAATTGAACAACAAAACAGTAACACTCACTATATATTATTTTCACCTGATAGAAAATGTTTGTACCGTGGGCTAAAACGCAAGGAATTACCATCTTGACCAACAATATTATACAACAAGAGACAAAAATCAGCAATGACTTTATTACCTTTCATAAATGACAATATCAAACAAGTTGGAGTATTATCTAACGAACAATCTAACAATTAATAGTATATTGTTGTCTATGTGTCTAACTGGCAGATTTATTGCACTGTACTCTAAATTGTCTAAATCTCCATATAATTGTAAGCAGACAATGAAGAACAATTTAAGTTGCCCGTGAATGAAGCAATAATAGAGACTCGGTATTATTTAGATTCGGGGTGAAGACTCCATAAACTAGAACTGAAGTCTAGAATGAGAGTGCGTATAATTAATTAAGAGAAAGGAATTCACCCGCATTCCTCAGGGGAGAGACGCAGTCTAGTCGTCTCGTTCACTTTATTCTATCAATTCATTCAGTTAGACATTCAGTCCATCCATATACAGTGTGATGGTGTTTGAATTCCTTTTCTCCGACACTTCCTGGTGTATAGTTATCGGGTATGACTTTGGAAACCACATGATAATTGTCACATATATGATGGCACTACAAGAAAAGAAAATTGAGACGACAGCAGAGCTGAAGATTGGACCAGTCGCAGTCGTGTATGTATTATGTATATGTACATGAAGGTAGACAGAATGTAACGAACATGGTTTGTTGATTGGTGGACCAGAAGATAACAACGTGTTTGCTTTGTTCTATTTGTTTTTTAATGGTCCGCTGAATTTGCCTGTGCATCATCACGTAATAATAATGGTGACTTATTGACTCCTCAATAGACTATACTACAGTGTTGAATGCAGAGGGGGTTATTTTAAACGTATATTCATTCTTTCATTTCATTAGTACTTTCACGATACAATTTCCCCGTCTACATCCTCATCATTACCTGTTTCGTAATCTCTAGTTGTAGCATCATGAGATTTGCCATTAGATTTCCGTCATTAATATTCGTTTCGGAAGCAGTTGAAAATCAAATTTTTATCCTTCCTGCTCTGAGGCTGAAAAAGTAGATCTAGTTTTCATTTCCTGGAAATGCAAATATTTCTAACTAACTTTTTCCATGATTCCTAATAAAATTATTCTTTGACTTTATCCTTAATTCTATAATCAACTTTGTAGGATTGTAATGTAATTGTAAAGGATAGCAGCTTTAATCGGAAATTCGAATAACTAACCTTACTAGCTGCTGTGCTGAGGCTGCTACTACTGAAATTAGTTTTAGTCACCTGATACAAGCAAACCTTGGGTTTTGGGGTGAATTAATAATAATAAATGTAAACCGTGCATGTACAGAAACACATTTTGTCCGATGTTATGTTTCATTTTTGAGTGTATATTATTATGCACTATTGGAGCATAGTATACTATATTTACTGTTTCATTCGTTAATTTGAATGAAACTTTAGTGTTCTTAAGCATCCTTCAAAGTGTACTGGGTTAAAATATTGGGATGCTCACTTGAAATATAAACAACCTCGGTTGTTCTCAGATTCTTAAGATGAAAAGAAATGATGCTCTCCGTCTTACACGAGTAAATTGCTGAAGTGGTTCAAAGAGGAAATTTGAGACACAATTACGAATCAAAGTAAAACACAAAAAATAGTTGAAAAATTCGTCTTTAATGTATCGTATATCGTGAACAAATATAAATGTATTCTTTTGAAGACATGCTTTTAAAAGTCTCTCTCTCAACAACTACAACTAATGTGCATAGCATATTTCACGAGGTCGTTGGAGCGTCTGCCGTTTTGGTATTTTAAAGTTTTCCAGATTCCATGTTTTTTAAATTATAATAGAAAAGAATGGGATAAGAATTTCAGTATAAAAATGAGATAGAATGGAGTAAGTTCTGTTCTGGACGGTTTTTTGAAAAAATACGGTTGTTTTGTGGCAATAGTGCAACTACAAAAGTACAAAATGAATTAAGCGAACTTTCCCGATTTGTATGTTTAAGTCTTTATGCAATAACTTTGAAATAAGACTTAATTTTCCTTCCTGTGTTTAAGGATTGTCAAATTGGTAATTACGAATGCCAGTTGTCCAATGCTTTAAATTTATTTTTAGAAATTTGTTAAAACATAAATATATACAGATTCATGACGTGTAAATGAAAACTTATTTCAATTGACAAGGAATCATTAGTTTTACAAAAATAAGTTTTTGATCGCAGTTTACAAGTATATAATACATTTATATTATATATAATATGTGAAAAGCATTGAATTATATTAAACTACTATACAATTCGTATGTGATGCATATATGTATATTGTATAGTAGTTGGTTCGCCTCAGCCTGAGGAACTTGAACTTTCATGAAAAGTAATGTTCATGTATGAAATGTAATTATACTCGGTGATTCTATTTCCTCGAATAAAATTCGGCCCGTAATGGTTGTGTGTGAAAGGCGAGAGGGTTGTTATTTCATATTTGTGCTGTGTTTGGGTGGGCAGGGTTGCTTCTGGTGGTGTTAATTCTATTTGAAAAAAGATTCATGGAAGTTGTTAAAAATTCTGGTACAAGTTGAATTGAGAAGTTGATGATGAATGGAAGATGAAGTGTGGAAGGGTGAAGTGCTGTTGGTTGCCCCGACGACGAGATGAGAGCCCCCTTGTTCGAAATGAAGTTCTTCAGACGACACAATTAAAGGGTTAAAGTCTTTTGATGAAAAGTTTCGTTGCCCATTGGACGAGGAGACGGGCCAAGGAGGACGCACCCCGACCACTTTCCCCACCAATCCAACTTCATCTCAGTCTCCTATACTCCTACCTCATCACACACATTCACTTTCTCATCTTCACACCCACAGAGTTACAGCTACACTAAAATTGCATTTCGTGCATCCCAGCTTTGCTCAAAGATCCCACTAAACAAAAGAGAACTCAGTTTTATCTACTTCAAATGGTCAATTCGTGCAGTTGACATTCACTAGATTAAAATTACTGCATATGAGACTTAATAGAAAGTTAATCGAATAAGAAATTCACCTTTTGCATAAGTTTTTGAGCAAGAACTCAAATTCTCAAAATGCCCCAATGCAATTTTAACCTGGTGAAAGTATTCTCCATTTGCCTAAGAGAGGCTTTAAAACTTAATTTACAGCTATTTTGCGATTCTACAGTCACTCTCCGTGTTCATGTCAGGTTTAGAAAATGCAATGCATAACAGTCAATACCCAATTATTCAATTCTTTCTTGTCTAATCAATTCCTGGCAAGCGAAAAAACATAGCCCAACTTTCTCCGTATATAATATGCAAAAATTAAAAGTTAAGACTCCATGCTGGAACCCTCATTGCAAAAAGATAACTGCATTTGCAATTTGCATGAGTTTTCTTTCATGACTTTCTCCCCCTTCTTGGAATGGCTGGGCATCAATTAGCACACAAGTAATAAGTATACATTGTCTTCGCCTTTGTCACCCATGTTTTGAGAGCTATGAAAAACCACTAATGCTACAAAGTTAAAAACCTCCGTAGTAGTAATGTATAAGGATAAGTGAGAGGCCTTCTATAGAGGCCAGCGACAAAAGTGCACAAGTTGTTCTGAGGCAGACGCACGAATGAGGGACCGGGAGTGGTGGTTGCGCAACAGTGGGATGAAAGTGATGTTGGTTGGGTTGGTGTGGATGTACTTCATTTAGGAAGTGCATCATCCTCATGGTCGGTCCTGCCAGATCGGTGATAATATTTCCTGTGCTCATCTCATCCTGCAGTTCAGTGTTCGTTGAGAACTTAATAAGGACCCACTTAGTGTCACACCAACCCGCTCTCATCATCCTTGCCAGCATCATCATGATAACTACCACCTCGCTTATCTCACCTTATTAATACTCCACCACTCATTAGGCAGTTATCATTACACTTAAGTTAGTTCCAGAATGGATTCCGTCACGACATCGTCGTCTTCTTCAGGACAGATTATTAGTAGTCGGTTAGTTAATAAGTTCGGAGGACGGACTAGTGGAAGTGGTGGAAGTGGTGGTGGTGGTTCGTCTCATTCTACTCAACAGCAGTCGTCGTCTTCTGCCAACCCATTTGCCATCCAAGAACTGCTCGGCCTTAATAATAACTCGGACAACGAACAAAGCAACAAACCCCCAGTGAACAACAGCGTCAGCGTCAACGATGACCCTAAACTGAATTCCTCCTGGAACTTTTACCACCATCACCAGCAGCCGCAGCCGCAGCAGCCGACTTCCAACTTCCAACACACGAACAACAATCAGCTCAGATTCAACCATCACCCGCACCACGGAAGCAGGTTCCACGCCAACGGTATGGTCTGCTTCCCGAACCGTAAAAGTAAAAGTGTACGACACATTATCGCGTGGAAATGAAGTGTCAGAAGTAGTGACAACTCTCCCGGGAGAAAAAAGTGCACACGCACAACATTAATAACGGATACCCTCTCGGGAGAACAAGCGTGAGAATCTTCTCCGCACTCTCTCGCACTTTCACACCGAATAACGACTATTTCGATAATTCACTCAATTCATTTTACACTAATTAAATTCATTATGGCATTCAGCTATAGCTTTGGAACTTGGTTTACAAGAGAAGCAACTATTTTTAAGGAATTACTTGTCTCAGCATTTAGGACAAGCATTAAAGCCTCCGAAGTTTAATTTCTCATATAGAGAAAACTGAGCCTGAAATAGAAAACTTAAATTATGTACTGGATAGGATTAGTGTGCAAATAAGTTTCAAATAGAAGATAGCAAGAAATTGATAAAAGAGAAAGTCTAGATTGACATTTAAGGAATCGCGTATTTGGTGTTTATGTAGGTTCTTAACTCATAAAATATAAATACGGTCAAGTTTTCTTGTAAGTGATAGGTTTGATAGCAATAAGTCTCGTTTAATTGTTGCCGAAATAATATCCGTTTTGAGTCTCAACTGTTGAATAATTTTTAGCACACTGAAAACCAACAAATTCTTTAAAAAAGTGACTGAGAATTTAATTTACTATTAAATCTGTCATAAATTGTGAATGTGCGATATTGCTTAGTACAGCTCTAGTTCAAATAATAACTCTGTTTGATGCAAAAAGTTTGAATTTCCGAAATGAGTTTTAAGTGAGAATACGCAGAATACTTTTTAGTTTTTAAAATCTCAAAATCCCTTTTTAATATTGTAAGTGTGAAAAGTGAAAGCATTGCAAAGCTAAATTCTCCATAATACTTATATTCACTAAACATATCATGCAACTCAACATTAAGTTTGATTTCGTGAGTTTAATTTTTGATGTTTATTCAGAGCATTAAACTCAATTTGTTAATGCAGGGCCAAGGTGAAATGAAGCAGGAGAAAGGAGTTAATTTGTTGGTGTGAAATGCCGAGGGAATTTGGATAAGGAGATAAGTCGGATATAGTATAAGGAGAGGGGGAGCGGTGGTGAGGGGG
>Ga0194135_10000749_pt1 | contig 18921 bp, 11 predicted proteins | sample LitLau_LLRF_2013_FD_134024 | JGI IMG/M metagenome (GOLD analysis project Ga0194135, IMG submission 134024) | Freshwater sediment microbial communities in response to fracking from North America - Little Laurel Run_MetaG_LLRF_2013 (version 2) | ecosystem: Environmental > Aquatic > Freshwater >...
CCGGAAGCAATCCGGAAAATCGTTTTATAAAGAAAATTGGCGAAAATAGGGGGCAAAATGACACATTTTCGTGAATAAATGAAAATTGGTGAATTTTCGGAGATTTTTATTGGCACCATCTGAAAATTCAGACGGTTTTACCCCATATAACATATCTTACGTTGATTGAAATGAAAGTTTATTTTGCAGTTGAAAAAATGCTGAAAAACTGCGATGGCAGCAATATGGCTTACTTAAACCATAGTGTGATGGTTACATTTAGTCGTGATTGCAAACATGGATTTTCTTTTGCATTGTTTGAAGCTTAATTATGTTTCATTTGAGAGCTGTGTGGCATAGACGGACAAAAAAGAAAACAATTAACTGACAACAAGTAGCGCGCAAAATGAAATGCTTAATTGTAACTGAAAGTCTGTATGTATCTCTGACTGTGAGTAATTTAGTAAAGAGTTCACGACACAAGTCCACTCCTGCTGTTTTTCTGTGGAGCGAACAAAAATTCGTGTAAACTTTCAACTTTGAATTTGTCATTATTTAACTTTCGAATTCTAATTTATTCTGCTTTGTTATAAATTCGACTTACTTTCTGCGTCCAAAGAATTTATGAAAACGAATAAAAGTTTAAGAAAATACTTGACTATGCGCTTAATCGAATAGAAGTAAATAGTTCTATAGGGATGTTCTGTTTATATGTCCATGTATAGGGAGGTAAGCTGTATGCAAAATACTGCTGTGTGCCAAACAAAAAGTTGTGTTTCTTATTTTACAAAGACGGCTACAGTTCCATCTAATGGGAAATCCTAAGAGCACTACCTCCTTCTTTCCATCACTTGGTCTAACCTTTCCTCAATAGACTGCGCCTACTGTTGACGCTCAAAGTGCGATGTGCTTTCCTTTACAAACGGTCTTTGTACGAAACTATATAACACTGCATGTCAATATGATATAACATTTCTCATGCATTAAATCGTACAATTAATTACATCATTTTTTTTGTGAATTTCCCAACCGGTATGGCATCATATATTTACTTTTAAGTTCAAATTTAGTCAATATCATCCAGAATGACTCTAGTTGCATCGTTTACTGTCCAATGCGCAATTTAACAAACGGCAAAAATGAGGGGCAAAAGAGAGAGAGGGGGAGCTCAGCTTAGCAAAAGTTCGCATTGTGTTGTTCTTATTCCTTTACTTTCTACTCACTCACATAATGTGTGTGTGTGTACCTTATGCATCATGCAGCCACATTAGTTAGGTTTGCTTAGCACCCTTTCCATTCGATGGTGATGGTGGGCACTTGTTCGCCCTTGGAAAGTTGAAAAACACTGATTCGACTGCTTGTCTTGCTGCCATTACGCTCACTGCCTTCCAAATTATCTATAGCCTTAACACAAGTACATACGTAGTAGCTAGTCATTAACCCCAACCAGCTCTAGTAAGCACACTGGCATGATCACCCTATTCTGCTACATCTAGGGACACACACGTATCGTATATGTACTTCTACAAGCGATCTATCTTTCCAGCAGCAGCACGACCCAAACCAAGTAGATTGTGCATACATGAGCTTCCAACTTTCACTCAGCAGCTGTCAACTTCAGACTTTCAGCAAGTTTACACGGACAAGACGAGAGTGAAGGTTAGTCTGTTTTTCTTCCTCCATCAAGATTCATAGGGGCTCTGTGTGTCCGTCTTGGCCGAAAGGGAGCTTGTCGCTTGTGACTTTTTATACAAACACACTTGAATTTCAAACAAGCATTCATATACGTTCTTCTTATCAACTCATCTTTTTCGTGTTGCATATACTTACTTGCTTTTATTTTATTTCTCTAAAAAGAGCGTGTGTGATTGGGTTGCAAGACAAGAAAAACCCACGCAAAAAATTCTGTAAAGATAAAACTCACGTACCATTTTGGCTCTTGAGTGAAACCCAAAACCTGGAGACCGGCTCAACTTTCTCTATTGGAAAGAGTTTTTCTCTTTGTTTCATTTTGCCGTCTTCTACATCGTCTCCTTTGGATAATAGCTTGCCTCTCCAATACAACTCGCCTCAGTGTTTGTTACGTGTGACGTATGTGTGTACATCTGTGCTGTTGGGAGCACCATTACTATAATCTGGTGAGGTGTGATTATACAAGTGCAATAAAACCAAACCATCAAAACATCACCGACATCATCATCAGTAGGTTAATGAAACCATAAAAGACACTGTATAACAACGTGATGACTGCAATACTGAGAGAGTTTCGACATAATAAAAACTTGTAAACAAAGCCGTTTCCCATTCTGTAACACCTATGTTTTCTTTTCTTTCCTTTCACTTTATCCTGATTACACGGTTCTTTTGTGAGCAAATAACATTTTTCATTTAGACCAGACCACCGCTTTTTTAATTTGTTCATCAGCAGAGAAAACTCAATCTGGACTGGTGCATGATGGGCCTAAGCACAGAATATTATATGGGTTCTGAAATTAACAAGTTGATTTGCATTGAAGCTTATAATTTATACGTAGTAAGTAAAAGTAAGGGAATTGTACTATAGTCTAGCACAAAATTGTGCATAATATCCAAGTTAAGTGAAGAGAACCAGGTTAAATTATCAGTGCATAAACAAAACGGAAATTAGTTGGCTACTTGAGAAAGCTAAACTATGAACGTGTGAGCATAGTCTTCTATAGGTTATATGAAAGTGTCTTTTTTATGACGGTGGTGGTTGGCTTTCTGGATAATTGCATTAATTTACATGTATCTCCTTCCTCGTTTCGTTGATATTACAAGTTGTACCGCATTGCACGGTCTGAATATCTAAAGCCGAGTCTATAGTGTCTATAACATGTGTGTGTGTTTGTGTGTTATAGTTTTGGTGTAAAATGCGAAACTATAAACCGTTGGTTGCGAATGCATAGCGGTTTATTTTAGCCTACAAAAACTCGGAACTTTTCTGATTCTGTTTACGTGTAGTCACAACATTCCAAAAACTGTTGGAAAGTTTTAGTTTTGATGCCAGAACAACGTTCATTCGTATGTAGATCAGTCGAACACAACAGGGAGCTCATTATATAAACACTCTAGTTTGGTAAGAGCTGCTCTCTCGCTTTCCTTTCATTCCTGCCAAGTTTATAGTTACACCAAACAAATGTTTGTATAAGGATTCCATTCACTCCAGCAGGAGAGAGATAGAAAGAAAATAGGAATAGTGAAAGATATAAATTTTTCCGTGCTGGGATATCCTTGTTGTCTTTTTCTGCCGCAGTAAAATGAAATGAAGGGGAAGATCTCATAAACACCACCAGACCAGTTACGAACTTGGAGCTGTTATATATATTTTTTCGGGTCTTAAAGGCTTAAGCATGTAAAGGAAAAAAATGGCTGTACATTTGACTATATTCCACTGTTGCATAAAGCAATGCATTACATTGTTAGTGTGAGTTTAAAATGGGTCGGTTTCGTTTCTTCGGCATCAGAAGAAAGAAGGAAAAGAAAAAGATGGATGGATAAATGGATGGCGGCACGGCATAAGCTAAACCGTCTCTAATGAAGATATATGACTTTATGTCTTGGAGAATGGAGAGAAAAACAGAGAAGTTTAAAAAAAATAGAAAGGATGATCTTATTTTTTCCATGTGTATGGCTATCAGATCAGCGTAATTTATAAGAATATATGGATGGATAGATACTTTACCGATCATTTGAATTTACTAATGGAACTTTTCACGAGGGGCACACTCGTAATAACCTACACAATTTTAAAGCAATATCATTATTACTATTATTTCATGTTGGCTTGTATTAATAATCAAAGCATTTTGCAAGTTAATTTTCCTTGCCTAGCATGTCTTAAATATATGGCTGTATGAGTCCCACTTATAGAAGTTTAAATGAAGTAACGGAGAAAATGTTTATGGTTTAGTAAGCATCCATAATGAAAAGGAGGCGGTGGTGGCTGTTGGGAAAGCGAATGAAAGTTAAATGTTGTTGACTCGATCGTCTCATAAAAATACACAGATATTATGCCATGCGATTGAAATATAGCCAAGCTTGGACTTGCTTAAGATAAAGATAAGGTAAGGTAGGATGAATCCTTTTTTGCATACCCACCACTTCTTCCTCCCTTTCACAACCATTGGATATATACACTAATCATGTTGTGAAAAAGAGTTTTTAAAGTGAATTAGCAGTGACAAGCCCTCGATATTCAATTTGTCGTCGTGTAATTTTCAATCAATTTGCATGAGTTCTGGTTTATGCTGCCACATTACACACCTGAAGGGAAAAAGGTTCTTGAAGAGTAATTATAAATTGCATTCAAATGACATTTTATAATTTGCATCTGGATATTAGGACATCGCACCAACCAAATGATGGGTTGGGTTTGGTTAAAGGCCGCCACTATGTCACCTAGTTATATACGTCACCCACTAGAAAAGTATACGTCAGCTACTCGGTTAGGTTATGTTTGGTTAGGTAGGTGACATTAGTAGGTGACATAGGTTTGTAGGTGACATGGTTAGGTAGGTGACATAGTGGCGGCCTTTAGCCAAACTCGACCAAATGATGTATGATATGATATCGTTATCGTTAAAAATGTAAATATTTTCCTCCCGTCTGTGTGAAGGCCTTTTCTTAAATTACACCATTTGAATGCTATTTAGACGATACGATACGGGTTACTTGACTCACGATTACATTACATTACATAACGACGGCTGCGTAGCGGAAAAAGGGTCATAATTACTTCCACTACATGGATTTATGCGCAACCGCAGACCTTTTGGAGTTTAGAAACATGAACATATTTTGGAAAATAATTTTTTCCCTTCTCGTTTGTATTCAACAATTGGCCGGGATTTTTTGGTTCTGTAGCTTTTTTCACTTCAGACTTGATTTAATTTTATGCATTTTGAATAATATTGGCATGTATAGAATACAATATAAAGGGATGTGAAATGTGATGTGCTCATGAAAGTACCTATGAGCAAAATACCTTCATCACAATATCACATCACCCATTTCTGATCTAAGGCTGCTAGCAAGTCTTGTCTATTCTATTGTTGCTGTTGAAAAGTATTTTTTGGGCGAATAACTAGTAGTATCAATATCATATCGCTTGAACAATGAAACCAATTGGAAAAAATGAGGAGCAAAACTAAACTCATTGGCTTTTTAAAATGCACGGAGGAACACACACACACGTAGTTCAATGGATACATGGTAAATGTATATTTGTGCACATTGTATAGGCAAAACAGATCTTCTGCATTCATTGAGATGATGATGTAGCCACCCTACTCACTCACTCACTCACTAGAAAAGAACAGCCACAGGTTATTAGTATTCATGTTAATTGGCAATTCCGCTCAGGTATGACATTCTTGTTAATCGTTGTTGTGGATTTTTTTTCTTTCTCCCTTTTTGCTTTAGTGCCAACCAGCTTAACATAATCGTCATCAGTATCATCATCATCATTCACAATAATAGCAACAGTGGTAGAGGATGATGTAGCCACACAGGACAATTCTAATGTAAATGTAATGTATTAGCAATATTAGAAATGTAACAGGCGACACCATCGTTTTCAGTTTTGTCTACATCAACATCAACATAACATATATAACATTGTAATGCTGATGAAAAAATATCTGGCACTCATCATTGTCCCTGTTTTCTTCAGTCTCTCAGTTCAAAGAGAATTATTTTTTGAAGCTTGTCTAGGCATCTGCTCACTCTGGCGCTTTTAGAAGCCAAAGCCAAGCACACACCAAACAAATTAGTTGGTACATTTGAATGCATAATTTACTTTTGAACCAGTGTTCTATAATGCATGTCTTTGAGATGAGTTTGACTGTTGTTTGGTTTGGTTAGATCAGTTGAATGATATATTTTCTATGTAGTTTCGTTACTTTTTTCATTGTCAATGTTGAAAGTATTATACCTATTATGATGAAGAGGAAAAAGAACACACTTTTGATAACAACTTTTATTTGATATCCACTTTGATATGCATTTTGCAAGAAAAAATGTCTAGATCAGCAGGAATTATTACATAGTTACACTGTGATAAGTACTTGAATCTGCTGGGAGCTACAAGGCAAATGGGATGTGATGTGATGTGAGTAAAATCAGAATGCTAATGGGATTTCAAATCTTTAAATTCAATTCATGTTTAATCCTTTTCATTCATGAAAAATGAAATATATTCAACAAGATCGAGTTTATAACAATCACATACACTTGGCGAAGTTGAGATTATCTAGATATACTCACTCGTCTGGTAGAAGAAGGGGTTTGGTCATTTCGACAAGAAAATGTAGAGCTAGCTGACAAGAACCAAAGAAGAAGATTTTCAAACGACGTCAATATAACTGTCATGTTTTCTATAGGATTTGGACATAATGTTTGTGATGATGATGATGATGATTATGACGAGATGACCTTTCCTTGAAACTCTTTTTGCGATGATGATGAAAATGGCATTAGCAGAAATGGAGTGTCACATGAAAATGTTTTACAAGGGATGGTTCTAACTATGAGTTTTGGTGTGTGGTCCCAATTTTAATACAAACACTTGAGCTAGTTTGTACGGGACTTGCAAATTAGAGCCTTTTTCCTTGTTTTGCTTATCTTTACGGCTCATTTTAACTGTAATATGATGATGACGATGATGATGATGATGGTGGTGTGATGATGAGAGAAAATGAAGTTGAAATAAATTAGACGATTATTTGGACATTAGGAGTCAAAATCAAAACGGTTTTTATAGCCATTGCAGAAATGTAAAAGGAAAGACGTTAAAATAAGATGGATCTTCTGGCAAAATACATAATTTCTAGTTGTAAAGTGACAAACGCAAATGATATCTTTCTTAAGCAGGCAAAACAAACAAACAATCAACAATCATCATCAAGAATGGATGGCTATTGGGTCATATCGACATGTTTTTATTGTACTTTCTACATTTTTGTGTACAACTTCATAAACTAAATTTTTATTTTCCAGTGAACATTCACCATTTTTCGAAAAAAAATGTACAAAACTCTGGTCGAAAGATTAAATTTACGAGGGAAGGAAAGTCTCCCCAATCTATTTATCAATGAGGATAGATGCAAGCAATGGCCCACGTCAAAAATATACAAGTTGAGTGAGTAGACACATTATTTTCATTGTTCATAAAATACATTGTCGCCCCCATGTACAGGGTACTTACTACCTGTCTTCTCCTTTCGCTTGTCTTCTCCTGAAATTCAAGACCATACATTATTTTAATGCATCATTTATGGTTTTCAAAGAACAAGAAAAGAAATGAAATGTCACAGCACTCACCTTCTGAATCAAGAATGAGCACCAGCGCACACTCCCTGAACCATGCCATTTAAAACTTTACTCGTTTAGCACATCTATCTCTTTTGCCATTAGGAAAGTACATGAAAGAAAGAAAGAGAGAAACTACCGTAATGATATAACAAATGATAATAATAAAAAGTAAAAATATTACATTTTTGCTGCTCCTTCCTATATCTATAGTCAAGGAACCAAACCAGGTTTGATATGATATGTAATATGCAATGCCAAGTCAAAACTCAACCAAGTTGTGGGTATACTCAAGCATGAGATTCGATTGTTGCACACCCTTTCATTCACGAAAGTGGATAGAACCTGGACAATTTGGCCGTGTTCCCCCGTCAAGAGAAAAACGTAGGATGTTGGGATGCAACCAAGCAAAAATATGTATGAAAATGTAGACAAGACACAAGACTGACCTGCCCCTATCGTACATTAAGTTGAAAATTGTACAAAATGCACACATGACATTCTTTACGATGAAAGTTCATGATGATGCATACTATGATGATAAGGCTGATGATGAGCAATGAAAAAGAAGAAAATGTGCTGAAAAAGACACGGGAATTGTATCTAAAATATCTATCTTGTTCTGGGATTACATTTTTTATTTACCGTATTTCAATTTCCCTCAACAGACAAGTATAGTTAGCCAAGAGGCTGGAGAGAATTCCATAGTTTCAACTAACGTGTTATTTAGTGAGAGAAACACAAAACATGGCAAAGGTGCGGATAGGTGAATCATAATCAACATAAAACAAGGCTCGTAAATCTAAAGTATAATTAATCCTTAAAAAAGCTTCAAATAAGTAAGCATATGTTGGTTGAGCCACGGAAAAAATAAGATTTAGGAGTTTTCTCTCATTTCTCTGATACTATGGTTGAGATGAGAGAGAGAGAGAGAGGAAAAAAAATCATGAGAATGTGAATCTTTCAACAGCCAAAGTAAATGGAACGCGGTGCAAGAATTGTATGGTTTTTTCAACCAAAAAAAGAATGAAATGTATGATAGCTTTCTGCAGGAATACCTGCTAGTTGAGTTTCTCCCATTTTTGTTTCTTCAAATGTATCATCAACCGATTTCAAATTTTTTTACCTTTATAACCAAGCTCTCACTAACTAACTAGGCATAAAACATGACGTAATAAGACATTGCATTAAGAAAGCCAAAGTACAAATACACATTGTTTGTATCACTCTCTCTGTGTTGCAGCAGTACTTATGTCGCTTATAAGTTTATCATTGGGAAAAAGCATGCTTCTTGTTAGAAATATTTCAATTTTCCAAAATGCTCACTCACATCAATAGCAAAACTAAGTACATATGTGGAAATATATCTCACAAACAAATCTCCCTGTTGACGATGTGAATGTGTTTTCAAACTAGGAGGATTGAACTCCAGCTAGTCAACTCAACCAACATTTTTTAAAAGTCTGGGTAAACTCTAGTTGGCAAGCTGAACATATAAAATACAAGTTAACTGGCAAGCGTTTAATGTAAACTCACTTGGAGATGAATTATGACTTGAGAGGGGGTCAGTTTTTTCTACCTGTGATGTGTGCGAGTGAGCCTTTTACTGTGGTTGTTGGTGAAGTAAAGTAACTTTCTGACCCTTTCCCATCTTTCCCTGACCTTATCCATAAAGACTTGATGTTCCATTTTGTACTCTGTATACATATTTTATTGTAGATGGATTGGATGTATGACTGCATTGCATTGCTCATTTTTTGCCAGCTGAAAAATCGGTTGGAGCTCCCACAAACAAACTTGAGTAAATGTTGGTAAAAATGTTTCCTAAAGTGCGTGAAGGCAAAAGGCCAGGAGTAATGTTATCAAGTGAAAAAATATCAAAAGTATAGAAAAATTCAAAAGTCAATATGTCTAGTTAGTTTCGACTCGAGCAGTTGCCTTTTTCACGCCGTTAGCCTCAGCAGCTCCTAGCTCATTGTTACAGTTATCCAACACAACAATGGGGAAAAGAAACGGTTATGTTGAATATTAAGGAAGGAAAAATTACACAACAATACAATAGTAATGCTCCTGCTTTTGCTGCCAAGAATTCTGACCTTTGGGTTTATCTTTGCCTGCTGTGTGTAACTTGAATGTTTGATCTTTTTACACCTCGCCTATTTTTCATTTAAGGGAATCCTTAATTTTGGACAAAGGATGAAAAAGAGGTCTCGTTTTGACTTTGGGATGAGTGACGGACTGCCTTAGTAATTCTCATGAGTATGAGTATGAGTATGAGTGAGTAATGTTGACTGTGAGAGATCATAAAAACTCACTTGTTTGAAAGGGAACCATACATTACATTCCTTACTTCTTATTCGATGCATCATCAAACGAACGATTTGTAAAAAAGTTTGAGCTTTGAGCATTGCATTGCATTGATCAAAAACTCCAAAACAAGATGGAATAGATGGGGTGCAAGCAAAAAAGTGGTGAGCATTTCCATAGTCTGAAAAGGCGATTTGTCTCACATTTTTTGTTAAATAAATTGTGACTAGGACCTAACATTGGATATTATACATATGGATACGTGCTACTGCGTGGACTTCCGTTTTTCATAATTGTACGTTACTCATACACTTTAAGAATTTGTCTTGACAGGTTTGTATATTTTGTCACGAAGAATCATACCTGGATCAAACTATTTCTTTTTTGTTATCGTAGCGGAAGTTCTTTGAAACTTGATCTGGATGGCCGACATCATATCATATCTTAAAACCGTCTAACTTCGAGTGCATATATCAACGTAGACATAGCTCTGCCTGCTTCAAAGTAGCTCAGTGTTCGTTATTTTATAACTTATCAGCTTCTCAAGATCGTTTCAAGATCTATCGCTAGTCGGTACATGAGCGAGTAAAAGGGTACATGAAATACAAAGTAAGTAAAAGTTGATTTCAGGAAAAAGCAAAAAAGCCAATAAAAGCAGCACTCCTCTTATTGCTGTTCACGTTCACAAAGCAAGTACGCAACAACTCGCTGTACTCGTTTCTTGCATGCAAGCAGCAGTCTAGTTGTACAAAGCAGTGACACAAATCACCCCATCCGACAAACATCTCGTGGACATTTATCTTCAAAAAAAAGCTACAACAAACCATGACACAACACAACTACCCCTTTGCTTCAAGAGTAAGCATAGCTATGGTGGCGGCGAGTGATGGCTCATCGCAATGACAATATGTCTCGAGTCTTGTTTGATGATGATAAGATTGAGGATGTGGATAACAGATGTGTTCACCTGAAACTGGGAGCAGAATGAGGAAATTGATTTTGATAGCGTTTTCTCCCTACTTTTCAAATAGGGATGACGGGATTTCTTTGACAATTATTGTGTTGTTGAAAAGTGACCAGGGAAGAAAATAAGGGAGTCTGTCGGAACGGATGAAAAAACTGACCCACTCAAAACCAAGCAAGCAATATTCAAATCCAATCCCGGATTCCATGAGAATAAATAACGAAATGCGGTACAAAGACAGGGGTAAAGCTAAAACACATTCAAGATAACAAGGAAAGTGTCACCTTATAAAAATAAAACTTTTGACTGGAAGAAAAAAAGCATTAGAAATATTAAACGTAAAGGCAAGGAACATTAAACAAATTGTCCAGTGTTTTTGATGTTAGATTGAAGGTTTTTTTCATGTTGAAAAATTTCGTCATTCTTTCTCATCCTCTTATATCTCCTGTCCTGTTGTCTGCTGACGGTAAGGCATGATGCTCTTGTCTTGATTTGGATATAGATTTCCTGTTAAAAATGACGCAGCATGAAAAGGAAACGAAACTAACATGATTACACAGATAGGACTAGTACTAGTTGGCTACATCGTCCATCCATCGTTTCTCTCATTATGAATCGTTTCTCCTCAACAAGATGAACATGATGATAAGGATGAGTCGTCTTTCTCAATTCTCAGCAAACCTTTTGTGCTTTACCGTTTAGTTCAGAATTTCAATGAAGGTTTGTCAATCAAGCGAATTCCTGTCCACGTTTCCATGTAATGGATAGCCAAAAGGAGTAAGCGAGCGAAATCAATTTTATTTTTTTCTTGCTTTGCACCATTCTGTTCTCCTCAATTGACAACAACATGAAAAAAAAAAGATCTAAAAAATAACAAAGACAGTTGACAAGATTAAATAATGGATTCAGTAGTTCTTGTCCTGTGTCTTGTAATTGCGGCTCATGCTGCTGTAACACCCGTGTCCTTTGCTTGAGGCTACCAAAAAATACTGTCAACTCTACTATTTTGTCGTTGCTCAAGAACGTGGACACTTTTACTTCCTTAAAGAGAATGGATGGAGGGATGCGATGGAGAATTAAAATGCATCGTATCATCTTGTTTTTCTCTGCTGTTGTTTTACAATCATAACAATGTGGTGCGGTGATGGTGGGGGTAGCAGCATTGTAGTTAGGTTTTTCTGGTAGCTTTCACATGACACAATACATCCATCGATGATCATCATCATGATGACTTTCTAGCATCCAATTTCTGTTTTGTGTTTGAGCAACAGCATCTCTTCATGATCACATCAAATAACATCACATCATCATGATGACAAAGATGATCTTGCTCAAGATAAGCTTGTGCTAAGCACACGATACGATAGCGTAAGTTCACAAATCCATCCGTCTTAATGTCCAAGACAAACCGATTAATGCCGAACTGATACTACTTATATTGTTGCTGTTGTGTGAAGGTTAGGTTATAACAATAAAACTAAACAAAACCGCATATTTGGGCATCTACTTCATATCATCATCATCTCATCTCGTCCTTTTTACAAATGCTCTTGTATCTATTTTATGCCTCATGCGATTGTGGCATATGTCCTGATGCCAAAATTTAAAAGTTAGACAACTACCTATCTGTCCAATGCTGGCCTGCGCACGCAACTAATGTAAGTATTGATTGGGTAAATCATCATTGGTTTTGTTTAGCCTTCTTAAAAGAGTTTTGAAATCATGGGACGACGGAGGATGACGATGATGATGATGATGATGATGATTGCTGATCTGGATGCAGTGTGTATGACTAAATTTTGAAGCTTCTGGTGATGATGACAATGTAGTGAAAAAAGTCATTTGTAAAAAGTGTTCAAGTCTATTATGAAGATTATGTGCATGTACATTGTGCATATCATACATAAATTTTTGCAAGAGGTATCAAACACGGAGAATACTGCTGCTGCGCTGTTGATGACGATGATGGTCGATGGCCGTTGCAATGTGATGTGATGATAATGATCTGATGATTGGTCAGTTAATTTTCGTAAAACTGAATTTGAATACGTAGGAAATTTCTTAATCACTCTAGTTTGCATTTTAACGTTCTAGCTCATTGAATATTTTTTAAATTTTAATAATAACGACGATTACATTATGGTAGTATTGTAAAGCATATCGAACAGCTAAACATATTGATCAGAAAAGTATAATGAGAATGGTTTGGTAAGCCGACTTTTGTATCGCATCATTTGACACGGACATGCGGTTTCAATTTGAAGTACTTTTGTATTGTCAGGAGAAACAATTTACAATGAGGAAAAAAGTCATTAGAAGCAGGATATTACTACGCACCACTACGTAGTTTGTATAACTTGCTGTTTCACTGTATTTCGCCATACTCAGGTGTTTTCATGAATGAATGATCTTTTTTTGTGCAGCAACCTCAACTCAGACGTATTCACATCACTCCCCGAGGATTTATGCCAGCAATAGCAATGAATGAAGTCCCCTTCAAAGAAACAGTTTGAATGTGTTTATGAATTAGAATAAAAAGAGATTAGTTTCGCTTGGGCTAGTGATTTTTAATCGTCATTTTAATGCAGTTGTAGGAGTAGTTATGCATTTCCAAATACTTGAATGAGATGATGAAATAAAATGACACGTAGTATATCATAACTACAGATACATAGTTAGCAATCATATATTATATTTTCATGGTCAAACAACAAGAATCCAATCGTAAGTTGTAACATTTGAACAATATTTGAACTTATTGTCGTGGATAATGTAAAAAAGCCGGACTGTTTGGAGTTGTGGTTATACTGTTCGATACTTAGGTTGATCAATTAAGCGCGAGATAACATAGTTAGTTGCTGAATGATTACTTCTTAATTGCATTCATTTGGACAAAAACTTTAAGTTAACCTTCCAGCATGTTTTTGCGTCTGCGTCTTCGCCATGAACATACATAAAAAAGATTGATATACGGAAATCATAAAATCACGTGTGTTAAAACACAGAAATCAACAAATAATAATTTTTTTTGAACCTTTTATATTCTTTAAAACTTCTTCATGCATGTACTTTCCCTAAAATATGTATGAATGAAAGGTTATTTCAAGAGGTCATATATTTAATAATGTAGCGAGCTCCTAAAACCTCCACAATAAATATAATGCTCATGTTTGCACGTTATGCAACTTTCTTATATGGGTAGTAGTACATACCACACGATATAAGACATACTTGCGGACAAACCTAGTTATGGTGCAGCTCTTTAGCCAAATTTCAGACCATATTTTGCCATACTCAGATAAATCTTCTACATTCTGTAAAATTTGTCTTCATACTTTCACCCAAGTTTATCTGACCAGGCTGCATCAAAGATCTTTTCCTATGCTGCTAAAGTGCTTTGCACATCATGTAAGAGTAGGACGTAGTGAGTGACCTGGAATTGAGAGCTAGCCAACACTGGCACTGGCATTACTACTGTAACAGTTGCATATATTTATGCTTACATCAGCATTTTTCGAAACGTATTTCCCCTCCAAATGATGGCAAATTAAGACTTTTATAAGCCTGATATTCAATTAGCTTGACACTGGTAAACTTGGGACAAACCGGCGGTCTCTCTTTTTATCTCTCCGCTTTTCTAACACAGGGTCACCATAAAGCCTTTGACCCAACCCTCCACTCCTTGTTGTTCTGGTTTCGTTCTGCTGAACTCATCAGTTGGCTAGCGACAAGCCAAGACCAGAACAACCGTACACTTGAAAAGGTTGACTGATCGCGCAGAGAAGAGTAAAGCAAAAGAGTATTATAAACAATTTACAAATGGTTACAAAAATTTATAATAATTTACAAAAAATTATAATAGTTTACAAAGTATTAACCATAGATATAAAGTTGGTGTTTCCTGGCAAGGTGGGGAATATTTCGTTGATTTCGTCATTGGCAGTGATTCGAAAACGTTCCCAGGCTTCCTGTCTTCTGTATGGAATGTCAGCATCCTCCACAAAGATAGAAAAAAAGTTAGCTCCATCGCAAACATGGTCGGGAACACCACTAAACCAAAAAACCAAAGAACCGAAATTTAGATTTTGAAAGCATAAATTAGGCTTGAATTATACTATCATAAAGCATAATGTAATAATTTGTAATATTTCTTACCTAAATGGTGAGTGCAGAGCTCGATACGTAGGGAGCTCTTGAACGAAGTCCCTGGCGTGTTCCAGTACTTCCCTCAGAGAGTTAATGGCCTGCGGAAGTCGTGAGACCGAGTGGAACAGGTTTCGAGACACTTCATTTCGGATGGCAATCATCCGGATTATTCGGCGTTCTACTTCAAGGGCATCCTGGAGGAGTTGTTCCAGATAAACGAACTCTTCTTCCATGCGGGTGAAGAGCTGAAACAAAAAAATAAGAAAAACGAAACATTAATAACACTGAAACTGTAAACATTTCACTTGTACCACGTGAGACAACTAATTATATTTTTTAATTACCTCCAGGTGACTAAACAAACTGCAGCAAGCCATTATCACTTGATAACAATTAAAGTGAGAACTTACAACAGTTAAACAGGTAGGTGAGTTAAATAGTAGGGAACTACTAAAATGAAGAGGAAGAGGAAGAGGAGAACTTTTCAAACTGAGCACTGAAGGGATCAATGTTTACCTTTCAACAGTCAGATCGCTACTGATGTTCAAATTGTTTTCTGCCTAAGCATTTCCTTTGTGTAATAACTTTACGTAGATAACTCCCCACGTTAAAAGAAGGGAAAGGATTGATAGTTAGGTAGCACGGGTGTCGTTCGCTTTCTTGCGAGTTAATCCTTCACCCATTTATCCCCTATCGTTGTAGGGATGCGCATGCATGCACAATTTTTTTTCTTATACTGCTCATGGCAGGTACCTTAATTTAATGCACGTTGTTTTTATGCATGCATGCATGTGTGGTATTTATGCATGTTCCTCTTCCATATTTAATTTCCTTTTGCCCCTTCTTCACATAGTAATGCACTATATATATTGGCGTTACTGATGTGAAAATCCAGCTCATGCTTATACTTCCTTCCTTAAACTAGATCACCTTTACAACCATGGGACAACCACCGACTGACTGTGTACATAAATATATTATGTCGTGAGTCCATAAATGGTAGTTTAATTTTTAGGCAAGGCCAGAAATATAATGCAAGTGATGGTTTATTGCAATGCAATACCAGCACGCAGTCTGTGGTTGGTACATTATTCAAGGGTTGGTTGTGCTTTTATACTTTGAGTCGTCTTTTTCACTAGAGCAGTTATTCTCATTACTGTTATGTGTGTTGATTAAATTAACATGCATAAACTGCGCGGACATGCCTCAAACTACTGAATATATTACCATTTTCCTCTAAAGCAATAAAATACTTCACCTTTTCTGATTATTGCAGGACAACTTGTCAAGCTCAATGTGTTTTCTTGACTGCATTATGTATAATTTTTCATGCAAATGCTCTGCACATTTAAGCAATATGCCCTAAGCTGCTGAAGTAATATAATTATGAATGAGCTGACGACCGTTTCGTGTGAACTATGTACGTGGAGTGGAGTCAAAGAGTGCTTCGTCTTCTCAGAACGGGTTACCGCGAAATAGCCCAATACTTCACCACAATATTACTTGAACACTCATTTCCTTTCTCCCATACAGCTATATCATCAAATCTGATGAGTGACGATGAGAAAGAAATGAGCTTCCCCTTTGAATGTATAACCTCTCTGGTATATGCATTATATGCCAGGGATGAATGAGGTATACACATTGCTATTTCACTGATAGTTTGATATGAAGATAATTGTATACTGTTGTTTGAGAACTTGTCATCGTATTGTCATTGTGGTGAGCTTTTAAACGATATCAAATTGACTGTAGGACTAAGCTTCCTGGTTGTAAGGCTCTTTTGAAGAACCGTTTTAATTGTTTTTATGACATGATGAATATGAAGAAAGTCAATGTATGTTTGCACTTTAATTTATGTTATAAAACCACTTCTGTTTTGATTTGATAGGTCTGTAGGTACGCTATATTGACATTTTTTTCATAATTTAGCAATTGAAAATTAAAATTCCAAATGATTTTTTTAGTTTTGCACTTGCTGTAATAAATTTACTAATAAGTAATATCATGTAGAAACATATGGCCTTTATGGGAGAAACTAATGTTTTTGCTAACTAAAACGGCAAGTAGCTACATACTATTGACAGATGGCTTTTCTCCTGCTGAACATATCGCTCACGTGGGGATTAAGAGCAAAAAATTTTGAGGAGTAACAAAAGATTCTAATTTGCTTCAGAATGAATTTATGCAATAAAGTAACGTTTAGATTTGCAATCACGTAGCCGGGAAGATGACAACCAAGCTTACTGACTGACGGAGCAATGACCATGCCACAAACACTGCACGAGCTGACACAATTCCAAAGATTTTTGACGTGCTTAAAGAAAGCTAACCTGTCTCCGACTTGACAGCTAACAAATAGTCGGCAAATAATATAAGGCATTTCCCTTGAAACAAGACATTTCGGAAACAGGCTACTGAGCAAATCCAGTAGTGTTGTTAGGAATTCGCTTGCTCGTATTCACTAACCAAAGAAGGAGAATAACGGAAAATTAATGACCATGGAAAGATCAGTAGGCATTTTATCACCGGTTGTCCGGTGATTCACGTAGACCAGAACACGGAACTACGTAATATCGTATAAGTAAGTTGAGTACGTTTATTATGTATCTTTGGGTGCGTGTATCCCAAAAACATAAGGCTTAATACCCAATATTGAATAAGTCTAAACCGCGTATGTACTTAAAGGTGTTTTTTGAAAACTGTTGGTTTGTGCTCAAACTTAAGTCGTTTTTAGTGAGAAAATAGGTTTCTTTGTCCGTTTATTTTATTTCAAGGTGTACTTTGCTGCAGATCCCATCATCTGAAAACAAAAGTCCTTATTAAGTGCACTACATTGGGTACGACAAAGGCATTTTTCCTGAATTACAGTAGCAAGCAAGCAAAGAGAAGTAGGCAATCATTTGGTCAAATCGGAAAAATAACCAGAATCAAAACGATTTAAGTGTTGTCTTTTCCACTACTTATACTTGAGAGAATGAGCCTTCATGAAAATGCCTTGTACAGGAGGATTCCCAGGCACAATGGAGCTAATTAACCACCATAAAATGGACAAACTAAACAAGTCAACAAAAAACAAAACCTGCATGCATCTCCCTAGTTTTAGGAATTAAAAAAGCCAGGGAAAAGACAAGTATTTATTTTTTGTTTTACTACACACTCTCGTACTTTACTTACCGGTCCCATAAGAGAACACGGCAATGTAGTAGGGAAAAAAGACATAATCCATCCATCCACAGTCCACAATTCAAAGCAATATGTTCTCATTTCACGAATCCGACTAAACTGTCACACGGGAACAGGAAACGAAGAAAGAAAATGTGGTCTCAAAAAAAGAAAAAATGTCCATGTGTATGTATACGTAGACAGGCGTTTCTTATGCATTTAGGGGATGAATCCATGTACAAAAAGGAGAGAAAATGGACCGTCTTCTAAAGTAAACTGGACTTGACTTCACTTTCTCCAGACTTGTCTTAATTCCTTACCTTTTTATTCAACAATGCTTTCATCAAAGGATATATGGAACCGAAGTGACAACAGGATAAAGAGATAGGGTCGACACAGTTCATCCCATTCTATCCTCGTCTTCATTTCATCCATCTCTTCTACAAAAATAGCTCCCAAATAACACGATGGAGAGAAAAACAAGGAAAAAAAAGAAAAGGAGGCGTGTGTGTGTACATACACTAGAGAAATGAACAGGACGCAGATTGGTGACACAAGTTTGTACTCTATTCCATAACAGATATATTCATAAAGTCGTAAGACTACATATATAGCTGTAAAAACATGATATGGGAAATCTTTAACTGTTATGTGTACGTGTGTGTCGGCTCCCGAGAATAACGGTAAAAGAAGGAGGAAAAACAAGACGGAGACGCTTAGATGGAGAAAAATGATAGTCATTTCGTGTCCAAGCTCTACCTGAGCAATCTGTTACCATTCCATTTATCTTACACGAAAAAAAATCTGTCCCTTCTCCCCAATGCCATTTGTTCTAGATATGGTGGATACATGCTCATGCATCTTTTCCACGTAAAGGTGGTGTGGCCTTCAGTATGATATTTTACGTAACGTATGTCTGCTCAGGAAAACTAGTGAATTTCACCGTGGGAGGTTAGCTACCTCCAGATAAATGGTGAGTCTTGAGACTCGCAGTCATCCGTAGAATGAGCTGTGCCTTTTTGCTACACTAG
>Ga0194135_10000750_pt1 | contig 18914 bp, 19 predicted proteins | sample LitLau_LLRF_2013_FD_134024 | JGI IMG/M metagenome (GOLD analysis project Ga0194135, IMG submission 134024) | Freshwater sediment microbial communities in response to fracking from North America - Little Laurel Run_MetaG_LLRF_2013 (version 2) | ecosystem: Environmental > Aquatic > Freshwater >...
ATCTTAATTTAAAATACACTGCCTGAAGGATTACATATTTTGGATAACAATGACCTTTAGTATTCATTTTTTATTAGTTTTGAAAAACCAAAGATAAAACTTAGTCATAGATGCGACAGAACCAATGCGACAGAACCAATACTGATTATCAATATCTTTTAACCTGAAAGAATCAAAACCACACAATTGATACACTACCAATTATTTTTAAAAATATCTTTTGGAAGCTCTTTTTTAAATTTATACTCATAATTCTCAAGATCTTGAGGCTTCAATAAAGGGTACTGCAAAAGTAAAATACTATTATTCGCATTATCTTTCTGATAAATAACGATATATTCAAAATCAGTTTTAGGTGCAATATCAGGAATCATAACATATTCATTTTCTATATTTTTAATAACATAATCCTTACCCTGTACTGTATAAGAATAAGTAACATCATTTCGAGCAGAGCCTCCTCTCAATGTAGTTTTATTTGAAATGAAAACCTTTAAAATTTTTCCTTTTGTTATCTCAAAATTTGTTACAAGATTATTAAAAGATCTATTTTTCTCAAATCGATCATATGCTAAAAAGATTGAACCAATACTTAGTAATATTAGTATAACTTTTAATTGATTATTCATGCTACTATAATTTCTAAAAACATAGTAGCTACTACAAACAAGAAATACAATCATACAACAGATAAATATTTTAGTTTGTCCATTTAAAGCACTGAATTCTTTCATTTTTTTTATTTTTTTACAATCTTGGTCTAACACCCCAGTTTCTAGGATTACTTGACCTTGGGACAAATTGAAATCTCGGTGGCTGAATTGTAAATGTAGTACTAATTACTGGATATGGCAATATTTGGAATTGCAACTATAAAGTGGAGACTTTTTAGTTGCGATTCTATTTTAAGGCTGGTATAAATTAGTTAGTTAGGTAGCTAGCTGCTTGGTTAGCAACAAAAACTGAAAATAAACCGAAAATAAAAAATAAGATGATACTTTTACAAAGCGGAAGCTTAAAACGAAAAATAATGGCATTAGAATTTGAAAACGAAATTGAAATTATTGAAGTAATGGAAGGCTACTTAAACAATTCCCGTCCGCCGGAGGAAGTTAGAAATGAAGTAGACCTCAATTATAAAATAGAAAGCCAAAGCATTATTGTTTTTGAGATTCGACCTGTTTGGGACAATCCAAGCAAAAAAAGGGAATATAATGTAGCAAAAGCAACATTTATTAAAACCGAGAACAAATGGAAAACATATTGCTTTAAGTCTGATATGAAGTGGCATATTTACAAACCAGCTGAAAAAGTAAATAACCTAAAAGAGTTTGTGAAAATTATTCAAGAAGATAAACATAGCTGTTTTAGGGGCTAAACAACAACATTGAATTTCAAAATATGTTCAGCACCTGACACACGCTTGAAGCCATTTGGGTTCCAGGCATAATTTGAAACTGGTATCGCATTTGGAAGATTTGGCAAACCTGATCCATAAAAATGGATTTCATGCCTTTTGCATCACAAAAATCACGGCTGTTATCAAAGGTATCCGACAAGTATTTCTTTCGTGTGAAAATTGGATATGCAAACATATACTGGAGAGTGAGAAAAGAATATTGCCCGAACTTGAAATCCAGTTTTTATTCGCTTACCAATACATTTAACATTAGCGAACAATTCTCGCACATAAAATAGAAATCTTGAAATAGATTAACATCATAACAACTATCATTACTCAAAAGCACTCATAATAGTTCTTTAAAGAAAAGCTCAAAATGCATCAGTCAACAGAAATACATCAATTTTAAATTTCTAATTCTATTGAAATTAGCGAATTATATTTGTAATCTTTATCGTTTTTAACCTATATTTACATCAAGAAATTGATTAAAATTTCGAGGTACACTTTTCTTTCTGTGCCTGCTCTTAAATAGCATATGAAACCAGTATTTACTGGGGTTTTAATAAATCAAAGAGGAACCTCTTTCTCCGCGGAAAGCACCTCAATGAGGTGCTTTTTACATTTCAATACTTTCCTTACTTTACAAAATCCTATATTTTACAGCACTTACGAGTCGTTTTGATTTAAATCATGAAATGAGTTCATTTTCATTTTAAACTTTAAATCGTATCCAACAAGTACCCTATTTGGTACCCTGAGAATGAACCCTCAAATTAGGGTACCAAAAAGTTAACAATTGTTAACAATCACGGGGGCTTGGAAACTTTCAATAGTACGTTTGTAGTAATTTAAAAACGGAAATATGAAAAAACTAAAAGTGAGCTTCTATTTGAAAGGAGACAAAAAAAATCACAATGGAGAAACGGCAATCTATGCCAAAATTTATTTAGGAAATCTCTACTCCACATTTTCAACTTCTAAATACATTTTGCAGGAACGTTGGTCTAAAACCAACAGTCTTCGAAATGTGATTAGAGTCGATAATGAAATTAACCTGAAGAATTATTTAAAATCTTTAGTTGATGGTATTGAGAATAAATATAATGAGTTAATTAGGAACAATCCTGACAACGAAGAAATAACTCCCCTATATTTAAAAAACTACTGCTTCAACGAAAAGACTGAACATAAAATAACATTGTTGGAAATTATAGAAAAACACAACGAATATTTCAAAAAACAAGTAACCAAAGGCGACCGTGCCAAAGGGTCTCTGGAAAAATATGAAAGAATGGCAAATGTCATTAAAGACTTCCTCCAATCTAAACATAAAATAAAAGATATTCAGTTTGACAAGGTCAATAGACAATTTGTTTATGCTCTGGATGAGTTTTTAAGATTTGAAAGAATACATGGAAAAAAGAAAGGATTAGGAAACAATACTACTGTGAAATACCTAAGAAATATTTCTTCAATGATTAATCATGCAATAACAATTGGATTGGTAACTAATAATCCTTTTTCAATATACAATGGCAAATTAAAAGATATTGATACTACATATTTGACACTTGAAGAATTGAGAACTATAGAGAATAAAGTTTTTTCAAATCGAAGATTGGATGTAACACGAGATATATTCTTATTCAGTTGCTATACTAGTTACGCTCCAGTTGATGTGATGAATTTACGTCAAGGTAATTTTAGTTTAGATAATGATTTAGACAGTTGGATTCATACTAAAAGACAAAAAACCAAAGTAAAGACAAATGTTTTAGTCATTCCTCCTTTGCAACGCATTATAGACAAATACAAAGACGACCCAGAATGTGTAGAGGAAAACCGATTGGTTCCAAATCGAAGTAATTCTAACATGAATGCTTATCTCAAAGAAATTGCGGATTTGTGTGGCATCGATAAAAACTTAACATGGTACGTTGGTAGACACACTTTCGCAACCACAGTCGCTTTAGCTAATAACATCCCAATGGAAGTAATTAGTCAGATTATGGGACATAAACGAATTACCCAAACTCAACATTATGCAAAATTGATGGATAGCTCTATAAAACAACACATGAAAGGATTAAGCGAAAACTTTGTTTAACTTCATTAAACAAAAAACAAGGTAATAAACTTTGTTTTTTGTTTTAATTTCTAATTACACTCATTATTTATTTGCTCACATATCGTTATTAACAATTCTAAAAACCTTCTGTTATAGAAGTTAAAAATATATAATCTACTATCATCTCCAACGACGTAATAATATTTTTCACTAATAACTTTAGCATCTCTTTCAGTTGCAATATTGAACGTATAATCAATTTCATTAAAATGTAGTCGCTCGATTTCCCAGCTTTCAAATTCAGAATGGAGAAAAAAAATGGATGGCTTATTTCTCATGTTCTTTTAATATCAAATAGTAATTTTCTGCTTTTTTAACAATTGCAATTCCATCTTTTCCTGTTCTCTCTAATGAATCATTATAAAAAAGGAGATATTCAATATTTTCCTTAAAATCAAAATCTAAACTTTCATTGAATACTGATATAATTGATTCTGGAATTTCATCGTAGAAAACGTCTTTCTCTAATTTTTCGTTTTTAAAAGTATGTTCAATAACAAATTTTATATAACCATAATTTTCTTCTTCCATAGGTGTGTTTAGATAAATCTTTGTAATGCAATTTGTTATTTAAAATAAAACTTCCAATTTTATTGAGTTCAAAGATAAAGGTCTTTTATTGCATTTGACTACTTAATAAATATGCTATAAATTTATAAGATTTTCCGATATTTAACGAAAATTAAGCGCAAAATTATATTTAGACAGAGTAACCATAATATATCATAACATGAATGTAATTCAAATTCAAGACCTAATAAATAAAATTGGAGAATTTAATAAAAATACTGATTTAAACGAATATTCAGAGAGAGGTGAAGAAATTTTAGAATCACAATTGAAAATAATTCAAGACTCTAATGAAGAATTAAATCATAAGCTTCTTATTCAGTTAAAAGAAAAAAGTGATGTTGAGCTGTTGCAAAAATTTATTAAGCTTATAGATACGAATGGTGCAGATTTGCACACAATTTATCATAAATACAGAAGAAAATTATCAGAATCAAATGATTCAAATCCAATTTACACAAAGTGTATTCCAATCCTATGCAAATTAATTGATTCAAAACTTGACGTTTTAACAGATTTAAAACGAGATTTGATTATAAAAATTGCAAATTTTGATTACAGGATAAGTACTGATTTTGATTATAATTCAAACACATTGTCAGAGTTGAATCAAAATCAGAAAAATGGAATTACTGGTAGAGCAATTTTCAATCTGAGCAAAAAAGAATCTATTATGCTACTTTATATCCTTGAAAAAACAGGTCTGATAAAGTTTGAAAGTGATGGACAAATATCTAAATTCATTGAAAATAATTTTTGTTTCACTGAAATAAGAGACAATGCAGGCAATAATGGTCAAGTTTCACTTATGAAGGATGTTCGTAGTGAAATATCAAATTTAAGAGCAGGACATAAGTCAGATTCTAACAATAAGATTTTAGAGAAACTATTAAATAAATTAAACGAAACTATTCATCTATTTGAATTCTAAACTTAACAATTGTTAACTTCAAAAATTTGTTGGCAACAATTTTTCAGACCTTCGCAGTATCAAAACAAAACAATTGATACTATGAAAGAAACAAACGAAACCTTCGAGCCAGTTATTAAGCTATTAGAAGAGCTTAAGACTAAAATTGACAATATCGAATCTCCTAAGCGATATTATCGAAACAAGCACCTTAAAATGTATTTCGGACTTAGTGATAATACTATACTAAGTTACCGTGACAAAAACTTACTTCCCTTTACTAAGATTGGAGATATCTATTATTATCCATTACTGAGATAGAGAGCATTTTAGTCAAGAACAGCAATTTTGATTTGATGAATAATCGATTAAATCAAAGCGCATAAACTTCAAAGTCTTTCCTAATCTGGAGAGTAAATAATCAAAAAATAGTAAAACAAAAAAAATCCATTTGAATATGGACAGGAAGAGAACACCCCAAACTTAACGTATAACATAAAAAAAAATAAAATAAAAATGGCAAAAAACATGAAGAAAGTAAAATTAACAAATGAAGAATTGAACTATTTATACAATCTAATTTGGGAGATAAATAGCAAACTAGGACTGATTAGAAACGATGAAAGCTTTGAAGACGCAACGGAAGGAGGAATACGAGGTTTGCTTTTTTTTATTCTAGCAACCTTAACTTATCCAGAGTCTAAAGGATACTTACTACACGATGATGGTAAAAGGGAAGTTTTAAGTACTGTTCAATTCTCAAATGAGGAGAGATTTTTTATAATTAAAATACTTGAAGATGAAGAATTTAAAAATGAAAATCTATCTAAAGATATCATTCAAAAAATCTTAAAGAAATTTAAAAAAATACAACCTAAATTCATTGGTCATCAATCAGTTCATCAAGACATCAGTGAATTACCTCATTACCTATTCGATTCTGAATAGATAAAACAATTAAAAATTTAACGAAATGCTTTTATGCCCAGCAATTGGGTACAGCACTTCCTACGACTAAAAATTAAAAATATTAACATTTAAAAACAATAAAATTATGGCTGAAAATAGCAAAATTGAATGGACGAATCACACGGCAAATTTATGGTGGGGATGTACAAAAGTACACACTGGATGTGATAACTGTTATGCATTGACCTTCGCAAAAAGAGTAGGTAATGATATTTGGGGTGACGATAAACCAAGAAGAATGATTGCGGATGTGTGGAAGAAATTATCCCAATTCCAAAAAGAAGCAGAAAAAAAGAATGAAATCCACAAAGTCTTTGTTGGTTCAATGATGGACATTTTTGAAAAACCAAAATCCTTAGTAAATCACAAAGGAGAACCAATCAAAGAAGACGAAGCTGAGTTCTGGAATACTGGACAGCTACGAGACAAATTCTTTAACGAAGTTGTTCCAAATTCACCAAACTTGACATTTCTATTATTAACCAAAAGACCTTCAAATATCAATAAGTATGTTCCTGAGAGTTGGAAAGAAAATCCTCCAGCAAACGTGATGTTTGGCACGTCACCTGTTAGTCAGAAGACAGCAAATGATTTAATTCCACAACTAGCAAAAGTAAAAGGCAAACGATTCATTTCGATTGAACCTCAATTAGAGATGATAGACCTAACGGTTAACGCCAAGGAGACAGGTGCTCCTTTGATAAGCTCGATAGATTGGATTATCAACGGTGGCGAGAGCGGTCATACAAAAAGACCATTTGATATTGATTGGGGAAGAAAATTACGTGATGACTGCATAAAGCACCAAGTACCTTTTTTCTTCAAACAAATAGATAAAATACAAGCTATTCCTGATGATTTGATAATTAGAGAGTTTCCTAATAATCTTAACAACTAGCAACTAAATTCTTGGAGGGGGGTGAGCGGAATTGGGGGGTGGCAATTGAGCGGAGCCTAAACTTTTCTTTTAGTTGAGATATTGTTTTGACTAAAAAAAAGCAAAGCTCCGCAACGTTGATATTATTCTTTAGAAAGAATAAAAAACAAATGCTTCGCAGATATTGAGTTGAAGTTTGTTTTCCTAAATCAATTATGACTAAGTCAATTTCTGCGCAATTCAAATACGTTGAAGTTATTCTATTTTCAATTGGATTGATTTTAATAATTGAAAACCAAATTGATTCTTGTTTCTCTAAAAGAATAAAAAACAAATAAAACCTATTAGCATGCTGAACATGAATATTATAGTTAGTACTAGTTTTTATTTTAATATTTATTCTTATTTAATATAGTAATAATCTAATAGATAGAGCTTCATCCAACATCTCCCCTGCTTTAATAAAAACATCCTCCTGCTCTTTTGGAATCAGGTGCCGTTGTAATAACATCATACCCCTGCGTTCAAAACAGCATCACCTGCTGAAATAAAACAAGTGAAAATAATTTAAAATCAAATAAATATGAAAGAAAAACAAATGAAAAACTTCGTAAAAGTATCCTACAATTTACTAGCGACAACAAAACTATCTTCAACCCAAAAATTATTTGTTTCCTACATCCTAGGATGGCAAAAGAATGGAAAAATCTGTTTCGAAACTAATAATAACTTAGCCTTGAGATTCGGCTTGAAATATAGTGGAATCAGGTCAGTTTTAAGAGAATTAAACAAATTAGATTTTTTCAGTTCCGTAAAAAAGGATTATAATGAAAAAACGGGTACCTCTGGACATGAAATTACGGTTAACATTGACAAACTTGATGCTTTTTTAGCTCTTGAAAAATTGATTCAAAACATCGATTTAACTAAACAAAAAACAAGTCAATCTATACCATCAACAAATAATACTCAAAACGAAGATTCAAATGAAGAAGTTAGCAATTACAATATAGAAATCAACACAGGTAAGTCAAGTGAAAACATACTAACTAAACATCAATTGGATGACACAATTTCAATCTATGATATTTTGGGTCAACTAGGATATGAAGAACCAGAAGATGTAGTGGATTTTATTGAAAAAGCAAATTCAACTTCAATGGATTTTCAAAAATTCATCGGCATAGCTAAAAGACTTCATAGCGAAAAAAAGCATAATGATTATAAAGGGATTATAATTACAGATGAAGTTTTGGAAAAAATCAATCAAATAGTTCAAGTTTAAAATTCAATTTATCTGCCAGATTAAGGCTAAAAAATGTAAATTCGCCCATATTACTAAATTTAGCCTTAACATGTCAGAAGACCATAAGAAACAACTCGAACAACAACTTTGGAATATAGCCAACACTTTACGTGGCAAAATGAATGCCGATGAGTTTCGTGATTACATATTGGGATTCATTTTCTATAAGTACCTAGCGGAGAAAATGGAAATTTTCGCCAATGATATATTAAAACAAGACAAACTCAAGTTCAGAAATCTTACTGGTTCAGATGAGAATACGCTTGAAATAATTGAAGCGGTTAAAGAAGAAGCATTGGATAAACTAGGTTACTTTTTGAAACCCGATGAACTCTTCACCGAAGTTGCTAAGCGCGGTAACAGCGATGTTGAAGGTATCAGCAACTTCATTTTAGAGGACTTGCAAAAAATCCTTACCAACATTCAACTGAGTACGATGGGCACCGAAAGTGAGGAAGATTTTGACAACTTGTTTGAGGATATGGATTTAAACAGTACCAAATTAGGAAAAACACCAGAAGCCAGAAACGAAATTATTTCAAAAGTGTTGTCCCATTTGGATAAAATTGATTTTAAGTTGGAACATACTGAATTAGATGTTTTAGGAGATGCCTACGAATATCTAATTGGTCAATTTGCAAGTAATGCGGGTAAAAAAGCTGGTGAATTTTATACTCCACAAGAAGTGAGTATGATACTTGCGAAAATTGTAACTATAGGAAAAGAAAAACTTAAATCTGTTTATGACCCAACTTGCGGTTCTGGTTCACTTTTACTTCGAGTAGCTAAGGAAGTTACAGATGTTGGTGATTTTTATGGTCAGGAAATGAATCGTACTACCTACAACTTAGCTCGTATGAACATGATTTTGCATGGTGTTCATTACCGAAAATTTGATATAAAACAAGAAGATACTTTAGAACATCCTCAACATAGAGAGATGACTTTTGAGGCGATTGTTGCCAATCCTCCATTTTCGGCACAATGGAGTGCTAATCCTTTGTTTACCACTGATGACCGTTTTTCACAATATGGAAAACTGGCACCTAGCAGTAAGGCTGATTTTGCTTTTGTACAACATATGATTCATCATCTGGCTGATAATGGAACCATGGCTATTGTTTTACCACTCGGTGTTTTGTTTCGTGGTGGTGCCGAACAACACATTCGCAGGTATTTAATTGAAAACCGTAATTATCTAGATGCCATTATTGGCTTGCCAGCTAATATTTTTTATGGAACAACCATACCAACGTGTATAATGGTCTTCAAGAAATGTAAAGAAAACCCTGAAGATGTTTTGTTTATAGATGCCAGCCAACATTTTGAAAAGGTAAAAACGCAAAATATTTTGCGTGAGGAACATATCGAAAAAATTGTTTCAACCTATAAAAACCGAAGCGAAGAAAAAAAATACAGCAAGCGAATTCTTTTGAACGAAATTGCCACAAACGATTACAACCTGAACATTCCACGTTATGTAGATACCTTTGAAGCCGAAGATAGCATTGACATTAACGCTATTGCGAATGAAATAAAAGCGTTAGACAAAAGCATTTCTGATACTGACAAAATACTGACTAATTTTTGTAAACAATTGAATATAGTAACTCCTTTTTAATCATGATAGATAAACAAAATAGACCAATTTTAGGGTTTCCTGAGTTTAAAGAGGAGTGGAAAAATAAAAAACTTAAAGAAGTAGCAAAAATAGGAAGAGGAAAATCTAAGCATAGACCTAGAGATGCAGAATTCCTTTATGGAGGAAAATACCCATTTATACAAACAGGTGATATCAGAAAAACCGAATTATATTTGACAAGTTTTACTCAAACATATTCTGAAGATGGTTTAAAACAAAGTAAATTATGGGATGAAGATACTTTATGCATTACTATTGCTGCTAATATTGCTGAAACTGCAATTTTAAAAATTAAAGCATGTTTCCCTGATAGTATAATTGGATTAATTCCAAAAGAAAATGAAACAACTGTATTATTTGTAAAACATTTATTTGATAAATTTAAAATTCAAATTCAAAGTTTATCACAAGGTGCGGCTCAAGATAATTTAAATCAAGAAAAATTATCTAATATTGATTTTACATTCCCAACCATTATTGAACAACAAAAAATAGCCACATTCCTTACAGCAGTAGATGAAAAAATACAAGCCTTAAAACACAAGAAAAACCTTTTGAAGCAATACAAGAAAGGCGTGATGCAAAAAATATTCTCGCAAGAATTGAGATTTAAAGATGATAGTGGAAATTATTTTTCAGATTGGAAGGAAAACAAGTTGGGAGAAGTATTGAAAAAAAATTCTAAGAAAAATAAAAATCAAGAAATCAAATTAGTTCAAAGTGTTAGTAATAAACATGGGTTTGTAAATCAAGATGAATATTTTGAAGATAGAATAATAGCTAGTAAGGATTTATCAAATTATTATGTAATTCAAAAAGGGGATTTTGCATATAATCCATCACGAATAGATGTTGGTTCACTGGCGTACAAATTTGACAATAAAACTTCAGTTATTAGCCCATTGTATATTAGTTTCAAAACTGATAAAAACTATCTAAATGATAATTTTTTATTAGAATGGTTCTTCACTGAAAAATTCACTAGACAAATGAATAGTTCTTTTGAAGGTAGTGTTAGAAATACTTTGAGTTACGAATCACTGACTAAAATTAAAATAGAATTTCCCTCTTTAGAAGAACAAACCAAGATTACCAATTTTCTATCGGCAATTGATAGTAAAATTAATCATTGTCAATCACAAATTAAAAAAACAGAGGTTTGGAAAAAAGGGTTGTTGCAACAAATGTTTGTGTAAAAAAATAAGTTATGGTTTCATTTTTCCATAGAAGAAAAGGTACACTAATTACTTGTGAGGATAGTTTAACAGCAGTTGTTTTTGATACGTTGAAATATTTGCCTACTGAAATATTTTGGTCTATTCTTAAACGTTCACTGTACTATGACAAATTGCCTAAAGTATCTGGAGAATTATTATCTATTTCTTTTTGGGACAAATGGAACTCCGAAAATACTAGTAACTCTAAGTTTGTTGAACCTGATGTTTTTTTACGATTCAATAAATTCGATGTAATTATTGAAGCTAAAAGACTTGATGTGAAGCAACAAAGTATTAATCAAATGAAAAATGAAATTCAAGCATATTATAATGAATTTCAAGAAGATAAAAAGACTTTATACTTTATTCAATTAGGTGGATTACATCATAAAAATGATGAATTAAACTTTTCTTTTGAGGATAAGGAAGTTAAAATTTGCAAGACTGACTGGACAAAGCTATTGGAGCAAATAGTTATAGAAAACAATAGATTAAAAGAAAAAACATCTTCAATTGAGTTTGCTTTTATTCGAATTCTTGAAGATACCATAAATGGTTTTGCTCTCCATCGTTATTACCAAAAAAAATGGCTTAAAGACTTAAAAATAGACAAATCAAATCAAGCTCAATCTATAGAAACCTTATTCTCTTATGCAAGAAAACACAAATAACATTCTGTATGAAGTTCGTCAATCTTATCGTTTATTATTCCAATATCAAGCTAGAATTTTAGACCTTATGGGATTCATCGGTGATTCTTTTGAGTGTAAGTATAAAGGAGGTTATCCAAGATTTAGCAATTCTTCACCTAATAAAGGAAGAGGCAGACTTGATAATTGGGCATGGGATTGGTTAAATATGTATTACTACGAATTTAACTTTACCAGAAAGTTGGCAAAAATAAATTTTTCTGTCTTTTTATTAAATGACACAGGTTTTTATGAAGCGAAATTTCAAGAAAAGAAAATACATGAAAAGAAAATTAGTGCATTTGAATCTTCAGAAAACTCTAACTCCAAATTAATTTTTGTGGCAAGCAAAAAAAACAGAACTGAGTGGTCAAAAATTTGGAGTTACACAAGTTTTACTTTGAACGAAACAGGCCAGATAGATTCGGGAGACGAGATTATGATTTTTAAAAGTTATGCTTTAGAAAATTTCTTCTCAGAAGATACAACAATTGAAATTTTAAAGGACTTTGAAAATTATTGTGAATCCTATGATTTAGTTTTTAGATACAAAGAAAAAACTGTATGATAAAACGAAATGAATTCATTCAACATGAGATTTGGATGTTAAGCACTTTTGGAGCTTTTCAGAGAGCAAACATTTACAAAGATGGAGTCACTGAAACTGAACGAAAACAGTTCAGGACTAAGCTAAGAAGATATATAGAAGACAGCTTAATTATACAGTACGTAGATGACGTAACTGAAGAAAATCACATTCAAAATATTATTGCACTTTCTGAATATACAAGAGAGTTTAGTTCCATATTGAAGCAAGGTCGAATGAACATTGGCATAAGTCAAAAATTATTAAACTTATATTTAAAATACCTTTGGTGCTTAGAAAAAATAAGTACACCACCACATTTTCCTGTGGACAGTATCATTCAAAAAAAACTTAAAGTTCCGAATGCTATTCCTTGGACTAAGATGACAACTAAGGAGGAATACCTCAGAGTTATTCAGGTAGCCAAACATTTGTTACTCAGTAAACCTTATTCATCTATAGCAGAATTAGAGTTAAATCTTTTCGAAAGAAATTAAAACTATAAGATGAATTGATAATACCAAATAAGTGTTTTGTCTAAAAATTAAAAATTTATAAGTGTTTTTCACTATTCATAAGCGTTTTTCACTATTTTTGAATAATCATTTTTCACTTTAAAACATGGATAGTAAGCGTTTTTCACTAAAGATAAGTGTTTTTCACGGTATTAAAGCACCCGAAGAAGGAATATTGGTAGGATATGGAGCCTTAATTGAAGCCTATTCATTATCAATGCCAATACCTAATCAATTGGCACTTATTAGTTCAAAAAAACGTCAATATACAAGTGAAAACTGGCAAGTATTAACTTCAAGACATGAGCCAGAAGATACCTTATACAAACAACTTGTATTCGCTTTAAAATACGAAGGCATTAATTTATTATTCTTTAAAAAATTATTTGAGACACTTACCGAACAAGAGATAACGACATTGGTACAGATAGAACCACAAGGACAGTACAGCCGTAAAATTTGGTTTCTATATGAATGGTTATCAGGAAAAACATTGCCTATCCCTGATTTAGAAAAAGGGAACTTTGTTATTCTAATAGATGACGATATCCAATTTGGATTATCAACAAGCACTAATTCCAGCAGACATCGTATCAAAAACAATTTGCCAGGAACAGTTGATTTTTGTCCGTTAATCCATAAAACGGAAAAGTTAACCAACTATATGAACGAAAACCTTTCCAACAAAAAGAATAGTTATCTAAAAGCTATTCATAAAGATGTACTACAACGAGCATCAGCGTTTTTATTGCTAAAGGATTCAAAAGCATCTTTTACAATAGAAGGAGAAAACCCAACTAATACACGTGCAGTTCGATGGGGAAAAGCTATTGGGCAGGCTGGTTCAAAACCTTTGGACAAAGAAGAACTACTTCGTTTACAACAAATAGTAATTGAAAACAGTCGTTTTATTGAAATGGGATTTAGGACAGAAGGTGGTTTTGTAGGTGAACATGAACGTACAACTGGAGAACCCATTCCTGAACATATTTCGGCTAAGTGGGAAGACATCGATATTCTAATAAATGGCTTGTTTGCTACTTATGAAAAAATGGAGGAATCAAAATTTGATGCCGTGTTAGCTGGTGCAACGATAGCTTTTGGTTTTGTTTTCATTCACCCATTTGTTGATGGTAACGGAAGAATTCATCGTTATTTGATGCATCACATATTATCTAAAATGCAGTTTGCACAGCAAGGAATTATTTTTCCAGTATCAGCTTCAATTTTGAATCATATTGATGATTATAGATTAGTATTAGAATCTTATTCGCACCCAATATTAGATTTCATTGAATGGAAAAAAACGAAGTCTAATAATATTGAAGTTTTAAATGACACTATAGATTTTTATCGTTATTTTGATGCTACTAAACAAGCTGAGTTCTTATATGACTGTGTAAATGATACAATTGAAAATGTTATTCCGCAGGAAGTAGACTATCTTCAAAAGTACGATGAAATGAAAAGTTATCTGGATGATATTTTTCAAATGCCTGATAAAATGGTAGCCTTACTTATTCGTTTTCTAGACCAAAACAATGGTAAACTTTCTAAAAGAGCATTAGAAAAAGAATTTTCAGCATTAACTGAAGAAGAAGTAAAAGAAATAGAAGAACATTACCAATTATATTTTAACTAATGTCAAAACAACCCGAAGCAGTATTAGAAGACCAGTTAGTTGTTCAACTTCAAAAGTTAGGATATGGTTTAGTAGTTTTAAAAGACGAAAATGAGCTTGCTACAAATCTAAAGCATCAATTAGAAATTCATAATAGACAAGCACTTCTAAAAACTTCTAATGCTAAATTTTCAGCAACCGAATTTGAAAGGGTTTTGAATATCTTAGCAAAAGGCTCGGTATTTGAAAAGTCCAAAAATCTAAGAGAAAAGCAACACATCGTTAGAGATAACGGTGATAACTTATATTTCGAATTCATCAATACTGAACACTGGTGCCAAAATCAATTTCAGGTTACACACCAAGTCTCAATTGACGGTAAATACAAAAACCGTTATGATGTAACCCTGCTGATAAATGGTTTGCCAATGGTTCAAATCGAACTAAAACGCAGAGGATTGGAGCTTAAAGAAGCATTCAACCAAATCAACCGTTATCAGCGACATTCGTTTGGTCACAATTCAGCTTTATTTCAGTATGTTCAGATATTCGTTATCAGCAATGGAGTCAATACAAAGTATTACGCCAACAACAAAAAACAATCCTTTAAACAAACCTTTTATTGGACTGATAAAGAAAACAAACGACTTACTAATATCCTGAACGGATTCACTAGTGAGTTTCTGGAACCATGTCACATATCTAAAATGATATGCAAATACATCGTTTTGAACGAAACTTATAAAATACCAATGGTGTTGAGACCCTATCAATTTTATGCAGTTGAAGCATTGATAGACCGTGTAAAAAACAGCACTAAAAACGGTTATATTTGGCATACCACTGGCTCAGGAAAAACACTCACATCCTTCAAGGCAAGTCAAATCATAATGAATTTGCCAGAGGTCAAAAAAGTAGTTTTTGTAGTTGATAGAAAGGATTTGGATTACCAAACTACCAAAGAGTTTAACAGCTTCAGCAAAGGAAGTATTGACGGAACCGACAATACCAAAGCATTGGTTAAGCAGTTTGAGAATGATACTAAGTTGATAGTGACCACTATTCAGAAACTAAATACCGCTATCAGTAAAAAGCAGTATTTGGAGAAAATGGATAAATTGAAAGACGAGCGCATTGTCTTTATCTTTGATGAGTGCCACAGAAGTCAATTTGGCGACACACATAATCGCATTAAAGCATTTTTTAACAACATCCAGATGTTTGGATTTACAGGAACACCAATCTTTGCTGATAATTCCGTAAAAAATGATTTAGGAAGAAGAACCACTTCAGAACTATTTAGTGATTGTTTACACAAATACGTTATTACGGATGCGATTAAAGACGAAAACGTATTGAAGTTTTCAGTGGAATATGTGGGACGATATAAGCAGAAAGCAGACCGAGAAACCGCAGTTGATATTGAAGTAGAAGACATTGACACAAAGGAGTTGATGGAAGACCCGAAACGATTGACAAAGATTGCTGATTATATCATTGACAACCATAGCCGTAAAACTCATAATAGAGAATTCACAGGTATGTTCTGTGTATCTAGTGTTGAAACCCTTATCAAATATTATGATATTTTCCACAACAAAAAACTGGCTGGAGAACACAATCTAAACATTGCAACTATATTCAGTTATTCAGCTAATGAAGATGATAGTGATGCCAACGGATTTTTACCCGAAGAAGTATCAGTAGTAGAAGAACCTCCAAGAGCCTTATACGGCTTACAGGTTCACAGTCGTGAAAAATTGGATGAATTTATTGGTCATTATAATCAAATGTTTGATACCAAATATTCAACAAGAGACAGCGAAAGTTTTTACAACTACTACAATGATATTTCTAAAAAAGTAAAAGAACGTAAGATTGATATTTTACTAGTAGTTAATATGTTCCTTACTGGGTTTGACAGTCCAACGCTTAGTACATTATATGTAGATAAAAACCTGAAATACCATGGTTTAATACAAGCATATTCCAGAACTAACAGGGTTTTGAATGAGCAAAAATCGCAAGGAAACATTGTCGTGTTCCGAAACCTAAAGAACGCTACAGATGAAGCTATAACGCTTTTTAGTAATAAAGATGCAATTGATGTAATTGTCATGAAACCGTATGAAGATTACACCAAGAAATTTAACGACGCGTATGAACAGCTAATAAAGCTAACACCAACAGTTGAAAGTGTAAATGAATTGCAAACTGAAGAGAATGAACTTGATTTCATAAAAGCTTTCAGGGAGCTTATGAGATTACGAAATATCATGCATTCGTTTTCTGATTTTGACTGGTCGGATTTGGAAATGGATGAACAGCTTTTTGAAGATTATAAAAGTAAGTACCTAGACTTATACGACAAAGTAAAAACAGACCATCAAAAGGAAAAAGTATCCATTTTGGAAGATGTAGATTTTGAATTAGAGTTAATACATCGTGACGATATCAACGTAACTTATATTGTACAGCTTTTAATCAAACTGAAAGCCAATACAAAACAGGATACTTCCAAAACTGAAAAAGAGATTTTCAACCTATTAAACACCGAAGCAGATTTAAGAAGCAAGCGTGAATTGATTGAAAAATTCATCAAAGAAAACCTTCCAATTATTGAAGATACTGATGATGTAACACAGGAATTTGAAAAGTTTTGGAGTATTGAGCAACAAAACGCTTTCAATCAATTGGTAAAAGATGAAAATCTGTCTCAGGAAAAAACAGAAAAGCTTATAGAGAATTATCTGTTTTCTGAACGAGAACCGATGCGAGATGAAATATTAGATTTGATTGAAGGTGAAAAACCAACTATTTTACAAAGAAAGAAACTAGGTGACAGAATTCTAAGCAAAATAATAGGTTTTGTAGACACGTTTATAAATGGAATTGCAGGGTAATCCTCCCTCCCAATAGGAGTCCTCCCCCGCTTAATGATTTTAACCTTTGTATAAATATGCCTAAGTTACCTCCCCGTGAGATTCCTTTTTATCAAGATGGCGTATATATAAGCCCTAAATTGGTAAATTTTCTGACGATACTTTTTTATGTTGATATTTTGAAAAAATATTTTTTAAATTTTTCACCTAAAAAAAGGCGATTTTTATATCCGTTTAAACGTACCTTTTGTTCTTAAAATGCACTACGTTAGCATGTATTCATTCAGATGGCTAACCAGTCATTATTAGTTTTTTCTAGCAAAAAACGATGTTTTAATCGGTATGCTAAGCGTGCTGTTGGAGTTTTTTAAAAAAAAATTTCTGAAGCTGATATTTATTATAAACAGCGATTATGAAACTAAAAATTTTACTTAGACAGTCCCAGATGCGAATGCTTCTAGACAAAGTTGGAATACCTCCATGTTGCAAATCATTAAATATGAATGGCGCAACAGCATCTTTTATTTATCAAAAAAAGAAGTAGTTTTTAGGTGTGTTTTTTTAATCAACCACACCGTTAAGAACATTTAGTCCTTTTTCAAACAACCTTTTAGCTTGGTCAACTTCATTTTGGGTGACTGAGCTTCCTTTCGTTGATACAAACATTTCTCTTATATCAACGTCCAAAGCTTCAGCAATCTGTAATAGTAAATTTATTGTAGGTAAATTTTTTTCAGAGTTAATATTACTTATTGTAGTCATGCTAACACTAACCTTACTAGCAAGCTCTTCTCTGCTCACTCCCTTTTGATTCATTATTTCTTTTAAACGTAGAATTTCCATATTCATTTTTTTTCAAAGATACACAAAAAGTAAGCAACACTTACTTTATTTAAAAATAAATCAAGTATAATTTGCTTTTAAATAAAATATAGCTTTACTTTGTACTGTAATAATGAAGCAACACTTGATTTATGAAAGCAACTGAATTTAAAACTGAGATTAAAGACATCAAAGAAAACCTGAGAGGTTTAACACTTCAGTTGGTTAATACAAAAGGTTATAGGCCATACTTCAATTTAAAGGACTTTGGTAATGCAATCTTAGAAGAAGAGAAAAAAGGAAATGATTTCCGTATCAATCAAGTTTGGACTAAAGCTGGTATCGTTGGAGCAAAATCAATTAAAGCTCTTGCTGAATTAATCAAAACAGAATCAGTAACAGCAATACAATTTGAAAGCTTTTATAATCAAACTTCAACAGAAGGATTCATAAGAAGCTTTGGAGCATTAGACTAAACTATAAAAAAGAAAAACATGGAAACTACATCAAGAACAATGGAAATAGCTCAAACAATTTTAGAACAAATAAAATATACAGACAGAACTGCCTTAATAGCTTGGGGAGCTAAAAACTTTTCAGCAACTAGAGAAAGTAAAGAATTTGAAGGCGGATTAGCTTTTCAAGTTAATGGTGGATGTGCTAACTTAGCGTGGAGTTCTAGTTAAGGACAAAAACTTAACTTTAGACCATGAAAGAAAATCGTAAAAATTACGACCGCATTTTCAAAGAGAAAGCATTCCAATTAAGTTATGAA
>Ga0194135_10000751_pt1 | contig 18904 bp, 19 predicted proteins | sample LitLau_LLRF_2013_FD_134024 | JGI IMG/M metagenome (GOLD analysis project Ga0194135, IMG submission 134024) | Freshwater sediment microbial communities in response to fracking from North America - Little Laurel Run_MetaG_LLRF_2013 (version 2) | ecosystem: Environmental > Aquatic > Freshwater >...
GTCGAATGGGGAATTGAAATCATTGGGGCAGAATCTGTTTGGGCTGCAGGAAATAATGGTAAAACTCCATCAGTTGAATTGTGTCATATTTTGTATTACCGCTGGATTAATAATTTCGTTGGGATTTCTAGGAAGCGGAATTGTGGTTGCCAATATAGATACGGGTAAGAATTCTTACGCTTGTAAAAGCCAACTGTAAAGATTTGTTAAAAATGTTTGCCCTCTTTTGGATTCAGGCGTGAGGTACACACACCGGACGCTGATTGGTAGTTGGGTCGGGAAGGAATACGGATGGTTGGATCCATCCGAGAGGAATCCATTCCCAATTGACGTGCAGGGTTATGGAACTCATACGATGGGAACAATTGTTGGGAGTGAGGGTATCGGAGTTGCTCCAGGTAGAAGAGCCCATTACCAAATTTCATTAATTTTAATTTTATACTCATTCAGTGAACTTGTCCGAATTTTCATCTCAGGGGCGAAATGGATGGCTTGCAGAGGTTGCTCCCCTGCGGCGGGTTGTTCCTTTGAGTATCTTTTGGCGTGTGGTGAGTTCGTCCTTTGTCCGACACTCTCCGATGGGTCCAACCCGGATTGCTCAAAAGCCCCACACATTGTGTCCAACAGTTGGTAATTCAATGGAAAAAGGATTTTGCTTCCTTCCTTTAAATTGTTCATGTTCCTTCATTTACATTCCGCAGGGGAGGAACTGGTGGCCGGGACTTTTATGACGATGTCATCAAGGCTTGGAGCGCTGCAGGGATTATTCCCGTCTTTGCAATTGGACGAGGGTCATTGGGCTGTTCTAGCGTAGGATCTCCAGCAGACACGAATTCTGCCATAGCCAAAGTCATCGGAGTTGGCTCAACTACTCGAGATGACAAACTGAGCTCCTTTAGTAGTCGCGGACCATCCGTCTACGGAGACATCAAGCCAGGTATGAAAATGAGATTCGGCTCTAATGACATTCATCGCGTCATCTTAAGGCTACATTGCTCGAAATCCAAACCCTGACTCGTTCACCTTGCAGACATTGTAGCTCCGGGATCCCATGTGACTTCTGCCTACCATACAAGTGACAACGCATTTGTCGCCTTCAGTGGGACTGGAATGGCTGCCCCACACGTTGCAGGTGTCCTGGCTCTAATTATCAGTGCACACCCCAATGGCGCACTTGATGAACAAGCTACGGGACTTCTTTATGGCGGAGCAACTCATACTGTTAACATTCAATTTCATTTTCTCAAAATATCCATGTTCCATTCATTAGGGTAATTTAATTATTGTCGTTTTTTTTTCTCGAAAGGTTGGATCACCCGATGGATCCTCCTGTGGCGGGATCCCACAAGACGTGTATCCCAATAACTACGTTGGGCACGGTCGTCTCTCCGCCTCCGGATCGTTGCTCAGCAAGGATTAAGAAATTGGGGGATTATTTGGAAATTTGAAAGATTATTCTATATATTCATTTATTTGGAAATTGGTAATTTTCAATTGAACCTTTACTTCGCTGACAATTAAGTATGGCTTGTGCCCTGTCAAACATTTGGAAATAAACACGTCACGGAACAAAAAATCCTAAAATATTTGACAAGTTCCATTTTCTGTCTTCTTTAAGAAAAATAATCAGTATAGTTTAATAATTAAGAATAAAATTATTCATCAATTTGCCTAATTACTTTACTTTGCCATGGACAATACTCGCAGTTTGGTAAGAATAGGTTTGTCCCCACTTCATCCAATCTTCCCTCCACTACTATTAGAGGTTCATCGCACTGGATTCGCCCATAGTCAACAAATTTGATTGTATTTGGATCTGTAAAAAGTGGAATAGGATTTTACACAATGTTGGGCTGCTAATTCTTTCGAGCATTGACCCCACCCCGGGGGGCCACTGCTCAAACTGCTAATTCTAATCACATTTTTTTTTATAGATAATACCTAAATGAAAACTCCACCTTGGGTTGTAAGGGGCCTTTTTCTTGATAATGTTGCCCATGACGAGCTTCCCTTTAGCATTGTTAGTTGCTATAATTTCCTGTGCCTGTTTAATTAGTTTAGGATCAAATAGCTCAAATACCAGTTCATATTCGGTTTGCGGAGTAATATGATAGACGAAAAGAGCTCCGAAGGCTCCTCGGAGAAACAGGATAAGTAGAAACAGGACTTTAGTCATCAGGATCATCCTTGTCTGTTTATTTCTGACTAACGAGAAAATTATTATTCCCACAACGGAAATTGATTCCTGAATGAAACAACTTAAGTTTTAAACTCTGGACAAAAATTAGAGGAAGGCGGGGGAGGTTTTTATACCTTGATAAACTCCTTTAATCGTTCGTTCTAAACCCTTCAATCTCAATTCTTAAAAATATTTTACAATGCTCAATAAAGTTCATTACTGCGCACTCAGGGTCATTATGCTACGGAACACTGTCCCCAATAATTGAATACAATATACACAATAGAGCTAATTACCACATTCTCAGGGTTTATTTAACGAATGCTCCAAACACTAAATTCTATACTTAAACCAAAGACCGTGTATCTGAAGCACGACTCTTATGCCCGCGCATCGTCTTATGCGCAGCCAGAGGAATCATCTCGTAGGAAGGAGGACTTTTTGTGTTCGTCAAGCGTGACTGACCTCAAGTCGCGCTCGCGCAGCGAGCGCAACAGCTCGTTTATTATAATCAGCCATGAAACTCCCAGAATTCGGTGTAGAACAAAGGCTTGGACCCACGTTGATATTCATGGTCGGAATTTTCCGACTGTTTGTGCATGATGCTCAAGCGTTTTTTTTACTCGGAATTACTTTGCCATTGTTTTATCCTACTTTCCCTTCTTAAAGCCTTCTATATTGATATTGGAAGCTTGTTCTAAGTATATTCTAAGACTTAAATTATAGTGAATTCTACTTTTTGAAAACAGTTCACGATGTATCAAAAAGGAGACAAGTTCATTTTCAAGTGGACTTATGTATGGATTCATTCAATAATTTACGCGCATATGGAGGACCTTGAGCCCTCACAAGTTTTACAACTCATTCCTTCATTAAGCTTTCATTGTGGAATAAAAATTGAAAATTACAATTTTTATCCTTTGAGAAATCTTGGACAATCTAAATACTCATTAATGTGTCACCCAATTGCTAAAAAATTGAGTAGCAACTCAGTAGTGACCCACGGACAGAGTGGAAATGAGTAGCTGTTGCATTACTTTGAGTATGAGTAGAGACTGAGCTATGTTGAGAAGAAAATTCAGAAACTACGGACAGGAAGGGAAATGAAATGGAGAGAGGAAAGGGAGAGAGATGATTGACAATTCGGATTGGGGAAATCCAATTGTTCCGTTTGTTTTTCGTTGAATGCCTTTCCGCTGAAATTCTTTCCCTTGAATTTGGTCATTTTTGGTCTTGATTACTTTGGCCGTGGCCGTTTCTAGAATCGGAAGGATGCACCATCCGATTCTGGAATCCGGCATGTCCAGTTTTGCTCGCTCGCTAATTCGTTACTCATAAAAAAGTGAACGCCTGGCCCGTAGAAAATGAAGCCATTCTGTAGATAGAAACGGGCCTAGCCCCATCCACAGACAATGCTGAAACCTTCAAATATTATTTTTCAAATCAATTTTACAATGGACAATACAATTAATTGAGCATTGAAGAAATATTCAAACGCTACAAAAATCAACTTCTAAAAATGGAAAACCCCGCAACCGAGGTCAATAGTTTATTAAACAAATGCGCACACGTCATTCTTTCAACTTCGAGACAATTTTTCCTGGATGGATCATGAATGTTTAGTGCTCAAAGTCAAAGGTTACGCATTTCACGCGAGGGAACCTGTTGGAACAACTAGTTCTTGCCATTCTCATTATGAAGGACATGTTGTAAAAACCTCAAGTTTCCCTCTCCTATATTCTAAACTTTTGGTAGCGTCCCGAACGAGTACAATGTTTGCCTCTTTCCAAGATTTGACATTCTCCAGATAATTGAAGAGCCCAAATAGAGTTACATATCCAAACCCCAAACTTTTCCCCATCCGATACGAGTCTCCGCCAAATGTGAGGAATCCAATGGGGCGTCTAGACAGAGTCCGCAACGTGGACTCCGCTCGAGGAAGGAAGAAGGATTGAAGAGTCGCGTTATAATTTCGGCTGAGATTTGTTGAGTCAAAGTCTTGAGCACCACTTGAGCCGCCTGCTGGATCAACACTATGCACGTTCCTCGCACGCTTCCTCATCTTCTTTCTTTTCTTGCGAAGAAAGGCCATTTCCTTTTGATGTTTTTGCCGCAGTCCTTTTCTTTCCATTTCCAACCCGTTGCAATTTTGGGATTCTTCAATTGTACTTTTCAATTTATTCGTAGTCTCTTCTTCATTTCCTGTAAAAAAAAAAAAGAAAATAGTAACTGGGTAAGAAGCACATAGAGACAGGAAACCGGCGATGCTGAGCCAACTGTTGCAGAAAGTTACCTGGGATGCAAATGACAGACAATGGACTCGGCCTTCCTTTACCAACCATTTTCACTCCTACGCCGATCAAGCAGCGGGATACTGCTGGGATGTGTGTCAGATAGGAAAGGAAGTCTGTGGATGTGGGTTGGTCCAGGGCGTTGCGTAATTCCTTCAAAATCTTTGTATCCCTTAGAACAAAGTAGTCGGAAGTATTTTCGCAGGAGTCGGGCTCATTCCCACTAGGCAGGCGGAAGACAGAGTTGGAATAATCGAGTAAGAGATTCCAATCAATTTGGAATGGGAAAGGACACTTCAATTGGACTAAATTCTGCCTTTTCGCTGGAGGAAAACTGAAAAACGTCTCCCTTGCTTGATTCCCATCTGCACCCGATTCCTGCTTGCCAAATGTTGAATCGGGCTCTGGCAGCTCTGGGGAATGGACTGAACCAAATTCAAAGGCGTGGTGCAGTGCATCCCGATGACCAAAGGCACGAACGCATCTGAGAATATAGAAAATACGAAAAAATTATGTTAATTCCCAACGAACTAAGCCACTCTGACATTCCATTTAGCCGAGATGGGAGACACGATCGTCTTACCTGTAAGATAAAGCGATCCAAAAGGAAATACCCCAACCGGCTGGTACAACTAAATCCCAACCGCTTCCACCTTGATGAATTAGAAGTATTGGGACTTGATTCTCTTCATCTTTCAAGTCCAATTCAGAACCTAAAAATAAAAATATAAGAGGAATTATTGTTAAATTATTTTGGACACAAAGAAACTTTAGTTCAGAAAAGCAGTTCTCCTGCTTCCTCAATGCGTAGAATAGCTTTCTCACCGGGTATCAGCAACTCCCCTCGCCTTTTTGATAACTCCGCATCACTGATTTTCTCATTCACAGTTCGCCCCCTCAGATTCATGTCACGCAGCGGACTTGATGATGCTGCTTTCCAGTACTCGTCTAGAAGTTGAGCGAAATCTTGATTTGTCTCCATCGCCCCTCCTGCCCTCTCGTTTCTTTCTAAATCTTTTGTACGTCTTTGCGGTAGGAAAAGCCGTGGATCTCGGACAGTGAGGGGTAGAATGACTTGGCATGGGAATTCATGAGAACTCTGTACTTGGTTCCACAGAAGTCCCTGCAGCTTCAACGTTTCACTTTTATCTTGGAAGTATTCCTGGAACCAGGTTGTTGGATTGTTGCTGGGAAGCGTCATTTCCGGACTTGTGTATAATGCTTGCTTCAAAACTGAAAATGTTTCCGGTCCAAATAGCCTAATTCGACTAAATCCTCCTTGTAAATCCGTAATCGTAATCTCAGTAGCTGGCGACGTCCATCGAGACGGGTTGGAAATATCTTTGGGCTCCAACTTCATTTGATCCAGTGATAAATGACTGGGGTCTGTTCTTGGCTTCTTGCTAAACTGAAGTGCTGGAGACAGTTCAAATAGGTTGATTAATTCTTCCAGAACTTCAGTCTTGTAGCCTGGATGAACCCACACCCACAAGGTAGAGTGTCGAACCCAAAAGAACCGAACTTCTCCAATATATCCAAACGGGTATGCCTTGTCCTTGTAAACACATAGGCTCCCTTCCCGGTGCCCATTCGCGTAGTATTGTGCTCCGATTCCCAAAGGATTCACAGCTGGTGAAGAAATACGTCGAAACTTTTCACATAAAACTTCCAGCGGACCGTGTACTTCGAGGCAGCTATAGAAGGAAATATCCCGCATCGCTGAGTAGTCTCGAAATGCGCGATAAATGGCACGGTAGCCCTTGTCACAGGGGGCCATCGGTAACCTCCAGTTCCATTTCGTCTCCACATGAAACCTAAAATTGGGATAAAGTTTTAAAAAAACTAGTACTTTAGTATGTAACAGGAATAGAAAATCATCAATTTAATTTGTTCAACCCTTTTTGTAGTGTACTCTGCAAATCAAATCACCTTTTTGCATGCCAAATGTGAGTTTCCAGCCATTTAACATCTCGCTGTCTTCTATTGTATTCTGAAAGTAAGTGTGACTTCCGTCTCCTGTGTTTCCGGCTAGGTTTCTTGGGTTTCTTCTGTGGTCCTCCACTACTCTTGGCCAACTGTCCAGCATGGGCCTCCTGGAGTCGTTTCGGTAAACGCTTCACATTATGACTTACAGCCCTCCTTCTCATATGCTTTGGGACATGCTGAAAGGCGAGGCCCTTCCTTGCCACAGAGTTTGATGCATCTGGAAAAAAAAAAGTATTCTAATAAGTAATAAATAACCGAAGTAATTGCTTATGCTTATGCAGCAGGGCTAACTAGTTTACCGATTTGAAGAGACAAGGCTACGATTTCCTGTGCCCGTGCGGCAACGAAACTGTTGACTGATATGGAGGTAGAAGAGGCACTTTCCTCCTCCATCATCATTACGAACGAAAGGAAATGGTTTTAATTAATTTGTGAATGAATAATGCCGAGAGTCCTGATAATTGTGTGTGTAATAAAATTGTAAAATTCATTTCCACGTTCGATTAATTTAAAAAAAAAAGCTTCCGCTTATCATATTTAAACTGTTCTCCCATCGTAAAATTCTGAAATGCACACTATGCTGGCGAAAATGAAGAACAATAGCGAACAAGTTTCGGTTTAGACAATAATTAGTTGAAACTTTCCTATTCAAGTAATTCAAGTAATTTATTTTATAAGAATTCTGTCATAATTTTGTTTTGTTCTTATGACAACAAAAGGTCCTCCGCCGAGTTTGTTTGGAGAACTCAACTCCATTTACTCAAATGGGGATCTTTCAAAGTGCTTCCTCCTCTGCCATTTTCATAAATTTCCTAACTTTTGAAACGTCTTTTTGCCACCTTTATCAATAAATTTCGTTTTTACGGTTGACAAAATGAAGGGAAACATTTGTGTTGTGCTCTTGTTGCTTATCCTCGTGATTCAGGTACATGAGGTGATGGGAAGAAGATGTGTAATTAATATCGTGGGCGATTTCTGCGATCACGACGATTGTTGTGAACCGGACGGTTCGAATGGACCGAAAGTCTGCTGCAAAAGCAATAAAATAGACCCGATTAATTTCTGTGGTTCCGACGGGAAGTGCATCTGCAAGGTCTGAATAACTTTTATTACACTTTGGATTACAAATTTAATCAACTAACCAACATTTGAACATTTCTGCAAGGTTGGAAATTGGGGAGACGACTGTCAAATCGTGGACGCTTGTTTTCATCATTTCAATGGTACCGTGGCCTTCACGAACTGTGGAGAGTTCGGGACATGTCTACGTGAGAGCTCAAATGGTGCTCCGGGTGGGATTGGGACTGAAATACTAACGTGCAGATGCCTTGTCGGCTGGTCTAACAATGACGCCATTGGGGCGGACGGTATTAGAGGAAGGTGTCGAATTGAAGATCCCTGTCAATCAAGCGTCTATACCTGCAACGTAGAAGAATGTGGAAGCAGCTGTCTTTGTACAACCAATACGGGCCCGTTCCTCAAGAGGGACGGAACAGGCTTCTATGGATCATACTACCGCCTTCCGCATACCTGCGACTGCGGTGCCGACTTCTATTCTGGGCCCAATTTAACTGACCCCTTTTACCCGGGTACTGGGACGTGCTACAAGAAAAAATGCGTGGTCGGGGATGGTGTAACCAGTTGCACTGAAGTAGAAGGGAAGGATCCAGTCTACGGACCCTGCGAAAGAGGATGGAGTGGACCCGCATGCGACCAACCCGACTACTGCATTATCGACGACTACGACATCAAGTGCACCGATACAGACACAAAAGCACACTGTCGTAAACCCCTCCGGATCAAGGATGACCCCGTCCCCTGCATTTGCTCTTTTGGTTTCAGTGGAAAATTCTGCGACGAACAGGATTTCTGTCAAACCAAGTACGCCAGTTCAACTTATTGTGGAAGGTATGGGGAGTGTGACAGTGACAGGTCGACTGAAATTCAAGAAGTCTGTAGGTGTCAGCCCGGGTAAAACTCATTCTAAAAATTAACCCGTGATTTAACGCACTCCGATTGGAATTACATTTGAATTCATTTACGTCCAGGTACATTGGTGCTAGATGCGTCCAGGATGGGTGTAGCAATGCTGCGGCGCTAAAGCTTTGTGAGTTCGCAAACGATCCAACATGCGTGCCGAGTGGGGTAGTGGATAACGAGTACTCTTGCGGAAGTTCAACTGACGCCGATCCTGACTGTCATGAGGGATGGTAAGGGCATGGACCTTTGCTTCAATTTATTTAATTTGAGTTTTCATAGGAAAACTCCAAGATTTGATTGTGATTTTGTATTTTTCAGGTATGGGGCCAAGTGCAATATTGAGGACCCCTGTATAACGAGGAGAGAATGCAACAGCGGGGATACGGCCTGTGGGGCAGGTTGTTGCGTGGTTGACAAGACAGTAATACTGGATCGGAAGCACTCCATTTTGAAATACTACGCCCACGAGTGTGACTGCTCAATGAATCCAGTTTACTCCGGAGACGAATGTGAGTTGAAGGACTTCTGTGAGGAGGCGGCGATGGAGAAGCCACCTCCTCCTCTGGCAAATTGCAATGGGCAAGGGACGTGCACGCTCAGCGTGCCGCCTACTTCAGCCTACTGCAAGTGTGATGAGACCTACTACAACGACTACTGCGACCGAACGGACTTTTGTTTAGTTGTGAAGGGAGACCCAGTCAACCCTGATCCCTGTAAGTCGGATGATCCTCGAAATGGGAATCGATGTGACCGAGACGCAACTTGGGCCGTCTACAGTCCGCCCGACCCCTATACCATCCGGTGTAACTGCGGCCCTAAATTCAAATTAACCCCGAGCCCACCTCCGGGCATGCATGACACTTGTGTCGAGGATCCCTGCTACCTCGTCACTTGCCAGAATGGTGGAGCTCCATCAGCATCAGGACATGATTGCCAGTGCGCCTGTGCCTATGGATTCCATGGGGACCGTTGTGAATTTCGAGATCAGTGCGCCCGGAACCCTTGCAAGAATGGATTCAGTTGCACTGCGACTGGGAATGACTTCAAGTGCGACTGCCAGCCGGGCCCGTACTTGCCTGATTGTGAAATCAATAACATGTGCCTGGTGCAACCGCACGTTTGTGATCTCAACCCCTCTTCCACTCCCCCCGCCAACAACAGGTGCGTCTTTGGAGGTAGGCCTGGGGTTTACACCTGCAACTGCGTCGATGGTTGGAGGCGTGACCCGAGCATCCAGCAACCAAACTGTTTCCTGAAAGAGCCCTGCACCGACCCTGCCACGAGATGTAATCAAGCAGGAACCCAACTCTGTTCGAGCATTCCGGGCAACCCGCAACCAAGTTGTGACTGCAGGGAGGCAGAGTACTGGGTTGGACCCAAGTGTGAAGAGCAAGACATTTGTTCTCCTCTACTCACATCTCCATACTGTCCCAAGGGGAGATCGACCTGCGTCCCCTCCCCCTCCTCCCCAACCGATATGGCCACCTGTGATTGTGATCCGGGGTACCACGGAATTCGCTGCGAGTTTGATGACCGATGCCATTTTAACCCTTGCACCAATGGTGCCCCATGTAGCCCGAACCAAAACGACTACTCATGCGCCTGTGACCCCTTGCACACGACGCCGCTCCCCCTTGGAAAGAATTGCGCCTTTGAGAATGGATGCGTCCGAGACCAACCCTGCAGAAATGGATTCCCGTGCAGAACGAATGTTGGAGCCACACCGGATTGGACCTGCGCCTGTGGGCGAGAATATCTGCTGAGGCCAGACTGCAGTGAGCGGGATCCGTGCGTGAGTGGGAATCAATGCAGAAATGGAGGAGCCTGCAGGCGAGTGGATGACACGACGATCCAGTGCGACTGCGCCAGTGTTCCAGCCTTCCTGGGCCCCTTCTGTGAAATTGAGAGAACTGTGATCCGCGTGGACCTGTATCCTACCACTGCCAACGTTGGGGAGCAAGTACTCTTCCTCTTGGTTGTGGAAAGAGTGGGAACGAGCCCGACTTTTACGCTTGAGCTCGGGGATTCCTTCAACTTTGAAATTTCGGAAAGGAACCTCTTCGCCCTCAACGCCGTGACGATCCAGGAGCAGCATGGGATTTTGAATGCGGAGGCCATCCAACGGCTTACCCCGCTGGCCACCAGGAACTGGAACTTCTTCCCCTTTACCCACATTTACAATTCAGTAGGGACGTTCCGTGTGAGGACGACGGTGCGCAACGGTGCTCAACAGCTCCAGTCGGATCAACGCGTCAATCCTGTCGAGGCCATCTCCATCAATTGCATCCCACTGGTCACGCTCCAGAACTGCGGGCGGACGAGGGCAGGGCTCCAGGATCCCAAAGTCCCAACTTATGAGCGCAGGTCCAGATTTGTGATTGCGGGGAGTTTGTACTATGAGGGATGTCAACCGTCGGCTGGGATTCAATTCAAATGGAATCTCTTCCGCCTTAGCCATGTCGCACCCTACCCGCGCATTGGTAAAATCAATCAATTAACTGAAAGAAACTTAAATGATTTTGATTGGTTGTGCTTCCTTTATAGATAATGAGTGGGAAATCGCTGGAATCACGACACGGGAGAACAATGACCAGAAACACATTATTTTCCTTCCTTACAATCTCCTGGAGGGGGAGTACTGGATCCAATTGTACGTCTACTATGAACACGATGATCAGACAAATAGGAAGCCAGTGGGAAATTTGGATTGGGTAATTCTTCAACAAAACCCTTTACACAAGGAATTGGAATCGGTCAGTTTTAATTGAGTTTGCACATTTTCTGCAGTGTTATTTCAATCTGAAGAACAGTCCACCCATTGCCAGAATTGACGGCGGAAATGCAAGGACCATCCATTTACACTCCGCTGGGAATGAGCCGCTCGTTCTCAATGCTTCCAGTTCCATTGACCAGAATGACCCGGCCAATCCAAAGTTGACCTTCAAATGGGAGTATACAATTGCTGGAGACCCTACCGTCCACCCTTGTTCCAGGCTCTCAAGCACCCCTTGCTCATCTTCTTGGATCGAGGTGGACGTTCGGAATTTGTTCAGCACGACAAGGTATTATTATTGCCAAAATGAAAAGTTACAGTTTGAGTTTATATTGGCAGTTTCCTAGTTGAGGAGTAAAATATTTGGGAAATTTTAAATTAACACTTTGAATTAACTAGAAACTTAGTCAATTTTCAAGTCAAGTTACTAAATGCCTAATTTTCTATTAGCTACACTTTCTCTGTGGACGTGAGAAGTGAGCGTACGAATGAGAGAGCGACATCCGCTACCGCACGCCAAAGGATCAACGTTGTCAACGAAGGGATTGAAGTCTTCGTCGAGTCAGTTTGATTTCCAGTTTCGTTCTGAAGGAACGTCAACTTAAAAACTTTTTTATTTGGTTCCTCTGCGCAGATGCGTTGAGAATTGCTTCAGGTTCAATCCAGGTGACATTGTGCACATTGAATGCGGATGTCGGGACTGCAGTGGGATGACCGTGACCTACACCTTTGACTGGGATCTTCGTTTTGGATCTGTGAGACAGATCGGTTCCACTACGTTTCACTTACAATTGAATCAACACCCCGACGGAGGAGCCGAAACCCGGGAGTTCATGTGCATCGGATCCGGAATCAGCGAGGGGAACCAACATGAAGGGAGGAGTGCCCTGCCAATTCTTATCAACCAGCCGCCCCGGTCTGGAACCTGCGCAAGCTCCGTCCCAATTCCGGTCCTGGAATTCCTCCAACCCACGCCCCAACAGGTCCAAATCAACTGCCAAGGCTTCGGTGATCCAAATCTCCCGCTGACCTACGAAGTGACTGCGATGATCCCTAAGGACGACGATGACATTCTCCCAGCAGGGGTTCTTTTGTACCACACCGTCTTTGAGGAATTGCCACTTTTGTACTTTCCAATGGGAGAAGACCAGGGAGGTGCCATCCCAAATCATCAAGTTAAGCTTCAAATTCAGGTCTCGGATGCGTTTGGATTCCCGGCAGAGGTCAGCACATTATAAAATACAAAAAAAGATTCCGAAAATTGACTAACGACTTGAGGAAGAGTTGCGTATTTTCTGTTTCCAGAATCCGCAAATTCTTGATGTGGAAATCGGGCGACCGACCCCACCGGGCACGACTTGTCCTAACGGTGTTGGTTGTTGGGATGAAATGCAGACTGAGTTCCGAGCGCGGCTGGACAGACATTTTGGTCTCCAAACCGAGGATGGAAGTGAACTGGCTCGACTCATGAATGCCGGTGACAATCAGAAAGCACTCCAACTCATCCTCAGCATTCTTTATACTCAGAAAACGTATCAACTCCCTGGTCGACCTACATCGGAATTTCCGGATCTCACCGAGCTTGTGACCAATGATGAGCGGAGGACTACGTCGGATCGGATCATGGGAGCCCTGCGCAGAATCCCACTCTACAGCCATCTGATTGTGAAACAAGTCATGCAGAGCCTCTACCTGCTCTCCTACTACGCCCCCTACCTCACGGATGAGACTTTGCTCAGTTGTGCCGAGCAACTCATTCAAACTGCAAAGTACTTTCGGAATTACATTCTCCGGAACGAGGAAGTCATTTACACGCAGGACATTGCACAACTTGCTTGGTTAGACGAAAACTCTACTACGATTCCACTCAGCTGCATTTCCATTCACCTTCCTTATCCTTCCCGCTTGATTTCATTTCAGGGCTGGAAAATATGCTGCCGAAAACATCATGGCGGAAACCGAGAGGCGGGGACGACTCCTGCTGGACAAGGATACTTCGGCAGCGCGGAAAGCCCAAGATGTCCAACTCCAACATCTTTACCAAGTGGACAGAGACTATTTCCTGGAAGTCGATGAGATCACTTCCGACGACGAGAATCTGCGCATTGATCTACCCGACACCACCCTGGACGCTACAGAAGTGGAAACTGTGAAACGGGTAATGTAAATGTGTTGACTTTTGTCGTAATTGAGTAATTCAAAATTACCTTTTCGAATTTCCCGCCGCTAGATGTCCTCCATCTGTCAGCGTGCCTTCATCTCCATGATTCACTTGCTGGAAGCCATTGCCTCCCGAGTAGTCATTACAACAACCAATGAAATCGTTTTCCCAGGATCCCTAACTCCCCGAGTCCTCACTTCCGTCGATATCCAGCGTGTAGACGACATTGCCAAGCCCGACCAACCCCAACATGGAATCACTTTCCCATCGGAAGTCGAGGCACTCATCAAGAAACAAAACACGGAAACGATTCAAATTCACGTGAGACGCATTTGAGATCAAAGGATTCGAGATGTTTTGAAAAGGCGCGGGATTCGTGTCTCTTTTTCCTCTCCATAGTACCGCGAGTCCGAGATTGATCCTTACTTTGGTGACTTTGATGTCAAAGTGGCCACAAAGATTCTCTCCGTCCAAATCAAGTCGGATGAAGGGATTGAGCAGTGGATCCGAATCAGTGAGACGGTTAATCCAATTAGAATTCAAATCCCACTCCGAGATCCGTCGAAGAACCTCTTGGAGGAGACAATTCAGAGCGAGACCTCAAACGTCGCCGGCTCGGAGTTTGCCTCCGTGGTCTTGGTCCCTTTCCATGAAATCTCGGACTTGAATCCCAACATCAAAATGTACCACTTGAGTCTCATTCATGGCTCCTCCTTTTACATGATCGTCACAACGAGATCCGTGCCGGAGGGGAACTATGCGACGGTCGAGTATCAGGCCGCCCTCGTCCACGACTACCGCCCAACCACTGAGGAATTTTGTCGTCTCGACTCCCACCACACCCGCCGCTTCTCCTCACAAGAAGTCATTGAATTCAAAATTGAGGACCATCCCATAAATCACGAGTGAGTGGAGGAACTTTGGGGTTTTGGTTTTTCTCTTCATTTTTCTCTTGTTAGAACCAACTTTTGAACTTTTATTAGTGAGGAGGATAATTATTTGGATTTCTACATTGGGATTTGGCCATTTGATGAGTCCGGGACACTCCCGCTAGGAGCCCGACTCAATTTCTCCGTGAACTTTGTCCAATTGAGTTGCCTCACACGGAATGAAGACGGGAACCATTGGACCGGGAGAGGATGTGAAGTAAAGTCAATTTTCCCTCTTCCACTCTCAGATCATTTACTCACAAGTGGGAAAAAGTGATAAATTATTTATGTTGTTTGTGCTGTTTTTGCTTAGGTGTCGGATTTCGTCAGTGGAAAGTACCTGGAGTGCGAGTGTAACCACTTGAGCATTTTCGCAGGCTCCATCCTCATCCCACCGAACAAGGTGGACGTGATCAATGACATCAACCTCTTCCTGACGATCCCTGAGAATCTCATCGTCCCGGTGACCGTGGGTTGCATCTTGGGCTTTTGGCTCCTCTGTCACTTTATCTGCTTATGGAAGGATCGGGACGACCAGAGCCATCATTCTGGCATTACGATAATGTGCGAGATTGGAGAAAACTTTAGTCACAGTTTCTACTTGGTACGGATTGTCACCGGAAGTAGGATCTCTGCTGGCACGACGGCCAACGTCTCCCTCCAAATCTACGGAGAGACTGGGAGGAGCAAAGTGTACGTGGTCAAGGATCCGACCTTGTCCGTACTCAACCGCGGCGGAAATGACTCCTTCCTCATTTCCTCTGCCAAGGATTTGGGGAAACTTGAGAAAATTCGGGTCTGGCATGACAATACAGGAACTCGGCCCGGATGGTACCGCAGGCGCACGAATTCAGACGCGATTCTCGCAAAATGTCAAACCACGTTATTGACTCCTTGGGCAAAATACATTTTTATTAAAATGGTTATGCGCAGGTACCTTCGGAAAATTATCATTCGTGACGTCAAAACGGGACAACGTTGGTACTTTTTTGCGGACACGTGGCTCTCGATGACGTACGAGAAGGATCCGAACATTATCCGGGAATTCCCGGCAGCTAGCAAGGCTGAGCTGAGCTCATTCACGCGCCGATTCAATGACCGCCTGGTGGAGGAATTCAACAACTCCCACTTGTGGTTCAGCATCTTCTTCCGCCTGCCAAGTTCCAATTTCACGCGGTGTCAGAGACTGGTCTGCTCCATTGCCATCTTGGTCTCACACATGCTCTTCAATATCATGTGGGAAGGAATCCCGACGACGGATTACAGTAAGTCGAGTCCTGATTGGCTCACGCCCTGAACCAATCACAGGAGAGCTTTCTACCTCTCTCAGTCATGTAATAATTTCCACTCTCCTCTAGGCACCCTGTTCGAACTGGGTGACTTCACCATCAACTTTCGCCAAGTTCTGCTCGGACTCCAAATTGCAGTTGTGGCTTCCCCCGTGGGGATAATTCTGATTCTTCTCTTCCGGCGGATCCGCATGCGCCGAATCCCAACATTGGTCGTCTGGCAGGATCGAGTCAAGCGAACTGGGCAGGGACAGGATGCCCATCTCCTCAACTACCGTGAAGAGTACGTTTTCCTGCCGGACGCGAATGGGGAATTCAAAAAGTGCGTCATTCCCGCGCGTGGGGGCGGTGGTGATGGTGGGGAACTTGGGCGCCCTTTCTCTATTCCCGAGACGGACATTCCCGCCACTGAGGCCTGGATCCGAAAAGATACGAAAGGTTACGGACTCCGCCCTCCTGCTCTCCGAGAGCCAGACGCCTTTGTTCACAAAGTAGTGGACAAGGAAGATGAAATCCCGACTACGTCTGCCTCCGCCCTGCTCCGGATTGGGCGGAGAGCAATTGCTGAGTCTGTGAGGCAAACTGACCCAACCGCCTTCATCTACGCTGGGGACGGAGACTTTGCGACCCTTTTCGAGGCTGACGTCCTTGCGAGGGCGGAAAAGAATCCGCCCTGGACGAAACTCAAGAAACGGGACATTCAGACTATTGAGGAGGGACTTAAGACAAAGCTCCCAAAACTCCGCCCCCTGGAAGTGGTCGACAAGGAGGATCGAAAAGAGGATTTGATTTTCCATGGGATTTCCCTCGAACTCTGCCTCATGGCCCCCGTTTACAGGAAGAAAGGGTATCTGCCCTGGTGGTTCATCTACGTCTCCTGGACCCTCGCCGTCCTAACCATCCTCACTTGCGCATTCTTCACGGTCTTCTTCGGCCTCAGCATTGGGCGTCTCCGGAGCCACCACTGGGCTTCTGAAATCTCATTTGCATTCATCCAAACCGTCCTCATCACCCAACCGATTCGAGTTTTTATCGTGGCCGGCGTGTTTAGCCTCATTTATCGCGTAAGTCTCTCCGACGCATGCGCAGACCATTTTCGTTTTAATTTCAAATGGTGGAATTTTGGGTGAGCAGAAAATCCACGCGACGGATGAGGATCGTTTTCAAGTGGTCGTGGCTGATGGGCAGGAAGACTTGACGACAGTCAAAAAGCTCAAGATTGCACAATTCCAACCCGTCCGTTCTTACCCACCGCTGAGTGGGCCGGAATTGCTCCACCTCCGACTCAAAGCACGGCGACGAAACGAACTGAAGCGAGGGACGGTGGCACTTTTCTTTCATATTCTGGCAATGACCTTCCTCGCCTCCATAATCTCAAACTCTTCCTCGTCTGTAAGATTTTGATCTTCAATTGGCGTCTGCGCCGAAGAACCTCTTTCCCTATACTTCCTTCCTATTGGTCCAATCCCTGTTTCTTTTTGGTAACAGAAGTATGCAGTGACGTCCCACATCAGGAACATGCTTCAGCTAAACGAGGGCGAAGCCTTTTCCCAAATCAAGACCTCCGCCGAGTATGTTCATTGTGCGGATGCGCAGAATTTCTGATTTGACTTGATTCCTGAACTTGATTGATTGGTCCAGATTTTTCGAGTACATGAACTACTTTGCTGGGGTGGTGAATCCGATCAACGACTACAACGGTGTCCCAGTAGCTCCCGTAGGAGACGCACGCTACGAGTCGACCATGATGGCTGACAATGAGACCATGATTTTGGGCGTTCCGCGTATTCGTCAAGTTCGCATCAAACCCAGTAAGTCTTCCTTGCTTTGTTCCTCATTCTCGGAACATACGAAAATTCTTTGAAAAGGGGAAAGTTCGGTTTTAAAGTGAATGTGCATTGATTCCAATAGCCGAGTGTGCAATTCACCCGAACGTGAAGCGATTCTACATGGACCCAACCGTCACGCTCTCTCCTGAGCAGGAGAAGCTCAAGGATAAAATCAACTGCTTGCGCGGCTACCAAAGTTACAATGAAGACTTGGGGACTTACAATCCCTTCTGGAAGGCCGTGATTGGGAACTCCAGGAGCTGGAAAAGCACGAATGATGTCTGGACTTGGCGTACCCCAAACTACACGCGCTCAATCATCCAGTCTGGCAGAGTCTCCAAGTATGATGCTGGCGGATATGTGGCCGAGCTGGGGATGCAATATCGGAAAACCACTTCAGTACTCAACTACCTCCGGCAGACGAAATGGATTGACTCTCGGACGCGTGCCGTCTTTGTGGAAATGAGCGTCATTGTGCCCAATGTGAACATCTTTGCTGACGTTTTGCTCTCGCTTGAACTCTCACCCGCCGGAGCCTATCTGACGGCAGGACGGGTAAGATCTTGACGGGAGCGAACCGCATTTTCACGAATTGTATCACAAATCAACCCTTTTTTGTTACTCATTTACATAACTTCCGTAGATCCTTCCCCTCCAAATTACATTTCCACCGGCCACTGGGGAGATTTGGAGGACTTGGGTCACCATTTCCTACATTGGGATCAGCTTCTACGGGATTGGACTAATTATCAGCCTGGGACGAGGGATTGCCTACCATTGGGTTCGCTACCGCATGGGATTCGTCCGGAACCTTTGGCTCTGGCTGGACTTTGCCATTGGCACCTCCGCCCTCCTCTCCATTGGGCTCGCCTTCAAATTTCATCTCCGAACTAGGAGAATCCAGGAGCGGCTCGAGACGTCCCTCGTCAATGAGTTTATCAACCTCCAGCGGATTGCTTTTTGGGACCACATGCACATTTCCTTCTTTGCCACGGTCTTCGGGCTCTGCATTATCAAGAGTTGGAGGTTCTTCATTCTCCTGCTGGAGCGATTCTACATTTTGGCTCTCACGCTCCGCCTCACTGCTCGCTTCCTCCTTGGCTACATTTTCATCATCATCCTCCTCGTGGTGGCCTTTGCCTGCTGGGGTGTCCTGGCCTTTGGGGACACGATCCACGGATTCCATTCCCTTGGGCATGCCTTCCTGGAGCTCAAGCATCAACTCCTCTTGCCTTCCTTCTACACGGAAATCGTCGCCGCTCACTCCGTGGTCGGCCGAGTCTACTTTCTCCTCTTTGGGCTCAGCCTGGTCGTGGTGGGGGTCAACCTCTTTGTGGCTCTCCTCTCGAGTGGGTTCTCGGAAGCCAAGGAAATTGCCAGGCAGCGGAGACATCGGGAAACGTATTGGACGGTCATTCAGAAGTCGAGGCTCCGTCGGTGGCTCTTTGGCCTCCCCCGCCCAAAGAATCCCGAGCTGAAACTTCCGA
>Ga0194135_10000752_pt1 | contig 18894 bp, 8 predicted proteins | sample LitLau_LLRF_2013_FD_134024 | JGI IMG/M metagenome (GOLD analysis project Ga0194135, IMG submission 134024) | Freshwater sediment microbial communities in response to fracking from North America - Little Laurel Run_MetaG_LLRF_2013 (version 2) | ecosystem: Environmental > Aquatic > Freshwater >...
ATATAATATAGAGCTTGAGCAAACGACGATGAATTATCTTAACAAAGCAGTCACAACAACAACACGACCGTCTCAATAAGTTTCACCTAAATGCACCGACCGACTTGACATGAACATGAACGTATATATACACTTATGTCTTGTCGGAGATCATAAAGAAATTACTATTCTGACATTCTGCAAAGTTAACTATGAAGTTGTTACTATCTTATGGTTAGAATAAGAATCCGGATCTCCTGTATATTTCGAATGTTGCAATTGGGTGGTTGCATTTTTATCTTCAACCTTACTAGACCTTGACTGGACCATAAATCACCAATTAAAGCTTAGAAACCGTGAAACATCTTTGGCAATTAGGGGAGTGAATAGATCATTTTCGCAGTTAACGTGAAAGTTTGAATTTGTCGGTTGTTGGTACGGTATGAATATTGATTAGCATTAATTTTATAATTTAAGCTAAGGATGAGAGTGCACTCATGGTCGTATGTCTTAGATAATAACACTCTGTGTGTACTGTTGTGTGTGTAGTATTAATTTGACTTCCACATGCCATTATAAAACTAGTTTATTCAGCTTGGGAAGAACTAAAGCTAAGAACGTAAGCTAAGTGTGTTGTGGATAGTGAAGTGTACGAAACGCTTGCATGCTCCTCGACATCAACAGATTTAATTTATAGTAGCATTTAAATAAGTGTTGATTAAATGATAGGCCAACAGAGACCGAAACAGGCTTGTTAGCAGAACGAATCGAATCGTTAAATCTGCCATAGATTTGTTTATGAGTGTTGTGGGCTACTGTTGCTCGTCTTACAGCATACACTTATGCACGTCCATCTCACATTCATCAAGGCTGCAAAGGTGTACAGTTAGGATATTATGAAATTACAATCCTTCATCAATTAAAAAAGTTAACTTAATTGAGGGGAAATTAGGGCAAAGTAATCTAGCTGCATAATAGCCACAGGTGAAGGGTGAGCTTTTCTTCTAGTGAAATGCTACGCGTAGTGTCGCGTAGTATATTTTGACACACTGAAACAGAAGTAGTAGTAGAATTGCACTTGATATTGTGTGCATAATTTAACATAATTGACACATCTTACGTGTATGTACATGTACTATATATCATAGTATATTGATCTTGACCTTACTCATTGTTGGCGTATCCGTCTTATATAACGCGAGAGTGAGTATCCGTTTTTTACACAAAGCAGAATATTCGCAAGAATATTCATGTACTTGCACACAATACAGTAATATACTAGAACTTTCAGAGGAACTGTAAATTTGACCATTGCAATATAGTTACAATCAAATAATTCTGTTTGCATGATACTTGTTGTGACAAGCTGCGTAATGAAGAAGCAAATCTTATCCACCCGAGGCTTGTTTACAATGCACTTCAATCTTGAGCAAATAAGTCTGGTTTACTTTAGCTTCAACGTTCATGTGTTCCAAATGACCAGGGTTTTTATTGGTTTCTAATTCAGGTGGTTAATCTGATAAATCCAGTTTTGTACATGAATGGTCTTGTCTACTAGTGCAGCAGGCACAGTTCCCAACCTACAATTCACTGGCCTGCATGAAAGAGAGAAATCTGTATCTCATAATTGTAAACATTTTTGGAGAATTCAGAGCAAAGACAGCCAAGTCCAACAAAATGCTCCCACGGATAATAATTTTATTCAATGAATGTTTATTAACGACGGAAGGGAATCTGTGATGAGCGAGTGTTTCCCTTAAGCAGAATTAAATATACGGCAATATTCATAAATACGGAATTGCTGATTAGTAAAACTATCACAGATTGCGCTTACTAGGAACATGGTAAGTATGAAAAGCCACCACAGCCTTTTTAGCTCTCAATCAGTCATCGTCATATCGGAGAGACGGAACAGGTCACATTTTATTAACTACACTCATAAACCAACGGTTCTTCAACCTTTTACTGTATTCTTTTTAAGATTTACCATTTAACACTTTCGAATTTAAGTGAGGAGACTTATTGGACACATAACCAGGAGAAGATCGCGTCATGTCTCAGAAGAATAATCTTAAAGAACGACTTACATTATCATCTCTGCTCTTGTCACTCAGCATAGGTTTAATTCTCGTAGCTTCCTTTTTCCTGAGCACAACAGACGTCGAGGCGTATTCAGTAGACGATGTGTGCAATATTTGCTCAATTCACGCTGATCGGTTATCTGCTGGGAAGATTTTAGTAAGTGTTGCATTTTTAATGATTTGTGAAGAATGTTTAGAGTTCTTGCTGACAGCAAAGTTAAGCCTCCTCCGGTTTGCATGCATACACAGATACACATATTGTGGCTGTTAATCTGACACACGGTTCTGTCACAATTATGATAAAACTAACGTTAAGTACTAAATAACAGTCACAATATATAACTTTAATCTACATATGATAATAAGGTTTACGGTAATCCGCAAGAAAATGTATTGTCTTTTTCATATACGTTACGTATGATAACTTATCGCAATTATACGGTTACTAATTGCATTTCAGAAAAAAATGAAGAAACTTTTCTGCCAGAATGTCGCGTATCAATTCATTGATCATCACCTTGCTGATGCTTGCCGGTGTCCATACTGATGACGGATCAAGTGTTGTTGCATTCAATATGCGAATTCTTTGCCAATCATCTGTTGCATTTCAAAATTATAAACCTCCTCCATAGGAAAACTTGATGAAGAAAGAAAACCCTGATCAAGTATTTAACCAGAAGAAGAATTCGTCAAAATTGAATGGTTGTGCATTCGACTTTGCTCATTCAGACTGACCATATATTCATGAATACAAATGCAGATCTTATCCTACTTTCTCAATAATTTTGTAAATTATTATTTATTGTAAGCTAAATAAATCATTGAGTCATGAGTGAAGGATTAGAAAATGAAAAGTTAACTTTAAAGAAGCTGTATACCGTACCACCGTATATATCGTGTGTACACATTGCAATTGGCACGATGACAGATAAAGAAAGAAGTTTTAATAGTAATAAGCTTCATCTTTTCATTCTATTAAAAAACGAGATGCACTTTTCAAATCAGTCAATGGTTCATCAATTGATAATATGAAGGATAAGCTCCAAAAGTAGTTGTGAAGTATACCAAGTGCACATCTAGCGCGACGCATTCATCTGATAGTACTACAGGATAAATCAATTACACAAAAAACATTTTTTCGGCGTGCAATCAATTTCCTCTTTCCCCGTGTTGAGTGGTGTGGAGTGTGTCAAGTTCCCCCAATGTCTGAATTCTGAAGAAAACAATAAATCCAATCAAGCCATGAAAGCAATACTAGCAATGAACAACTTTTGTCAATATCGTAAAATGGGCGGAGACTACGTTACGTATATGGCCCGTCCTATAGTGTAAATAAGCTAACGTGCAATAGCCTTTTGCCCATAACAAAATTTGTATGCAAATGATATCACTGCCCTACCTTCTTGGATATTTCGGTGATTTGCTACACTGTAATTTAAATTGATGACTTGATTAACTCGAGGATTATTGAGGTTGGAAACACCAAACCATTTTGCATTGATTGTTGGTGTAAGAGAATTGGTTAGGTAATTAATGAACGAGCCATCGTGGTTGTGTCTTAATCAAAGAACAGAAGAGACGAACACCTTAGGCTTCGTGTTGAGCATTTTGCAAATTACAAACTTGTTCCTGAAAATATTATGTTTTGAGCCATGCAAGGGGTTGGTCAGTGAGATGAAAGATGCATTGCCGACCTACAAGCAAAATGACCAAGACACGATATTTTTATTTACCAGGATGCTTTGCAACTCAAGTACAGATCACGCTTTCGGGAATCCTACCTGAATATAATTGCTACTTCAATTCGAAATTGATCAGTATCATTGAGAGAAATGACACAGGTCATGTGTCCTTTCATGATCTCACAACATGATCTCTCTGGTCATGGACATGCACAATCAGGTTAGAGTCTTTGGATTCAAACAGGTCATCTACTTTCTTCTATTCTACTACTTTCCGAGGAATCTGAAGAAGTTTCTGGAGTTTCTCAGTGAAAAACTATGATGATGGTGATTAGTGCTATGAAACTGTGATGTATATAGTGTCGCTAACTTTACCTATTAAATCGACGAATATTAAGACTCTGCAAATAATTATTACTGTCGTTATCAAATAGCAAAGATTGATTCACACAATTGCAACTGCAACTGATTTGAATTTGAAAGTACTTACGACGGAGCGGATTGCAGGTATCTTTTTCGCATCTTAGCCGACCTTAAAGTGGGTACTTTGCAACCACATCCCGTGTAATGGCAATAATGGCTGACCTTCCAGTCTTCACCGGAAGTGAACCACAAGTACTCTAAATGTTTTTGATTAGTAGGTCAATTTGTACAACTACTATTGTGTTATTGTAATTAACTCAAAGTTGTATGTCATGGTTTATTTCGTAACCTTTGGTCTTAAACTTGTGAAGTATAAGGTCAAACAAATGCATTTTTACCTTTTGTCTTCTTTTTACGAAAAAGTAGTACAAAGTTTATATTGAGCATGCCATTAATTCCTCCTTACATTTTAAGCTGTTGTTCTTTTCTAGTTTAAAAATTTATTACACAATACTAATCAACATTTAATTTGGGTTTAATTATAAAATATTAGGCAAAATTTGAGGTGCAACTAATTGAAAAACGCAGGTTATGTATACAAGATTAAAAGCCTTGTGTGTGAAGTGAGTGAAATGTACAAACATCCATTTCTTTATTGTTGTTAGTAATATTATTACGAAGAAGAAGAAGATGATACGTTTGCAGGTTACAGAGTAAAAACATCTGCTTATGTAGACTAGTTTGATTGCAATTATTATTGTACAACCAAAACGAATCATTTCTCCGTGGATTATTTTCTCAACAAGGTATGGTGCAAAACAATATCCATTAAAATATCTAACGATCTTATTTGTAACATTCTCTTTATCATTCATCATCAAGTTCCTCATCATCAACATCGATTTAAAAATGCAGGAAGAAAAAGTAGGCCTTTTACAAATTAACTAAATCCTCTTTCTCATTCTGTATTATTATTATACATAGATACATATACTTATACAATGGGTTTTAGGCTTACATGTTGTATACTACACTCATCACGCCACAACACACACAAAGGAATGCTCAAGAACTGTGTCAATTAATTCGTGTGTGTGTCTGTATATATGAAACTTCGTGTACTTATTGAACACCAGTGTCCATATATACTGAACTGACATCGCTACCGATACAACGTAACTCAATAGAGTTGTTGCATATCGAAATCGAACCAATAAAGCACACCCTTTAGTCATTAGCACCTTCAGCCATATCAGGTGAAATTAGAAGCAGCAGCAGCATCTGCCAGTACTGAATGAATGAGAATGAATGTTTGTAGCCTGAAGACTGACTGAGAGAGAAAGAACGCGTATCAGCAGTTATTGAAAAGAATGTGATTTATTTAGGATGGAAAAATCGATCTGCCTTACTTTTTGGGAAATTAGTGAACGTGACAGAATGTCAGTCATGCCAAACAACCAATGTAGCGTTGCATTGTTATGATCAGCTAACTTTATATACTCATTTTTTGGAATGTCAAAAGAACATTATTGCAGCAGTTTCATATTGTCTCAATCATTTAAGTATACTTGAATTGAAGAAGGAACACTTTTCCAATTTTTCTTCATGCATGCAGAGAGTTATCTGTAGTACTTGATTCCACCACATTACATAAGAAGACTTTAATACGAATTTTTGATAAATTGCAATGATCCCGTTATTTGCTTCGGTAGCCCTGCGTGCACTTGTACACTTGGGACCATGGTATGGTCTGGTAAGAATATAAGGATGAAGATGTGTCAGATGAGAGGAAGCCACTTTGGCCATGTGTATTAATGAGCATGAAGTCCAATATTGCACGCAACTGAGATGATATCTCTCATCCTCTGTGCCTCTAGGTTACTCATATCATCGAGCACAACAGCGTCTGACAAGTCGTCCTTATCTCTTCCCACCTTAGCGTATGTATAAATGTATATGGACTTCTCGACGTAGTTTATGATCATTTAATAAGCAGGATTTGAGACCAATGTATTCCCCTCTAGGAACTGAGGAAGCCACTGCATCGGAAAAACAAGATTATCTTTGTGACAAGAAGATAGTTTTACACAGCAAGAAAAACATTTATAAGCCACAATTGTTCTTTAACTACATTAAAAGTATGTGGAAGATTTCCTTCAAGCGACCACAGCAATAATCGTTAAATGCATGCGGCGATCTTCTTCCATGCAGTTAATTATACATATACTGCTCAGAACTCATTTTTACAGCAGCTGATAAGTCATAGATATGTCTTCCTTTTTACTCTCAGATTAGAGATAGAAGTGATTTCTGTATACCAATTTATCCTAAATGAATTAATTTAATTACTCTGCTGATACGAGAGAGCTAATGGATATGAAGCTTTGCTCACCGTGAAAACGGTAATGCTACGTCTGAATACTTATTTAATTATAAGTAGAGAGGGTTATCTGTAAAAGTCTAACTGGACTCGAAGAGGAGTGTTTAAGAAAAAGAAATAAATTATTATGAAGGTTGAAGAAACAATTGAATAAATGAAACAACGCGAAAACTTGAAAACTACTAGACTGGAAATTCAGTTGGAAAGTAGCTATCAGCTAATTTAGTTGTCAAAACGTTGATCACCTATAATAAAACAGTAAGGATCTTCATATAATGACTTTGTACTCAATTTAGACATCACATCTTCTTTATAGTCAACATGGGAAGGTGAATGCCAAGTTTCGAATGGGCTGACGCATAAGCTTCAATGTAATGCTTTAAACGGCCTTGTTAATAATGCTCGTATTGGTTTAAAAATGCATAAAATTCCTCAAAACGTGACTGAAATCGGGTCGCACCCAACTAAAAAGTATCCTAAACTTTCCTACACAACGAACAGTTGTGATTCGATGCAGGCGTGCATTTTTATTCTGCAAACTCAAATCATGCAACTATCTTTAAAAAGGAAAGAAGAAGTTTCATCGTTTCATGTTCTAGTTTCATTATTGCTTCCCTTCATGAGAAGTAAAATCAATTTAAGAAATTAATACATCCCACATTAAGATATTATGAGGATTAGATTCTCAGACAGGGCTTTATTGTAATTTGATAGTAGTAGGAACTTTCTTCACACAAACTCTCCTTTTTCTTGTCTCGACATTACTGTTATTAGCTTGAATGGTGTGACCACACCACCAACGAGAGATACTTTTCGGCAAATCTGGTGATTTATGAGTTAGCTTTGAGTGCTGAACTAATGATGGCCAAACACGACACCTTCTACTCCACATTTATGACAGTTTAATGCATCATCGTGTAACTCAACTTTGGGATGATCTTGCTTCTCTACCTGCGATAGAGTGTTTTTTATCCTAAAACACAGATTTTTTTGTTTTCATTTGCACTACTCCACTTTATACTCCTACATGCTTTGTAGGCATTCATTCATCAGTCAATTGTGCGGACATCTCATAAAACAGTACTAGAAGGACAAAATGCTTTCTTTGGCTATAGCAAGATCGATATTAGAATCCAAATTCCAGGCCCAAACATTAATTTGCATATGGGTTTATATTTCCATCCACTAGTCCACTGCTCTGTGTAATATTTGTCCTGTACAAAATGGGATTAAGATATCAAGTGCAGCAGCAATAAGTAAACGAATAAAGTCATCTATTTTCCCCTTGAGTTGTTCTACAAGAAATCGATCTAATTTTGCATGTCTAATTTGCATTCTCCTGAACAAAGGATGATTTGCAAATCGATGAGTAAACAAAATCATTGATTACAATGGATTACCCAGTTAAGAATAGAGTCATGATGGTGATTAGACTCCGAAAGTAATTGAGACTTTTGGTTCATCTCAATCTTCGCATTCAGTTAGCGATAGATACGAAATAATACGATCATTATATCGGCTTATATTAACTGATGGATAGAATTAGGACGAAACTTAAATTCCATAATTATTACCGTCCTGCATTATTCTTACCGTCCAAGGGATGCACACAACCCAACAACAGAAATTTTGTTTTATTTCTTGGTCATACTGATGCTGCTTGTAGAAAATAAGTCTGAGTTACTATTAACATTGATAAAAGTTAGGACAAATATTTCAAACTTCACGAAGACGATGATTGACAAGCGTATTACACTGATTGCATTCTACTAAACTGTGTGTGTGTGTGTTGCTGCTGCTTCTTGAAGCTTTCATATAAACAATGGCGAAGTTGAAAAGATCTCATTGAGAACAAATTATTTTATGAGGATGTATGTACGGACACCGCTCTCAAATTACCAAAACGTGAGTGACTAGTTGTTTCCAATTGAAGTGCGCTAAAATGCAACGAGACACCTTAATCCTTCATCCATTTCACTTTAGAGTGTTAATGTAGTTTCAATCTCAGGCAACATAAGAAGAAGATATGCAAAGACGTCTGAGAAATTTAGTTGTCTCAAATGCTGATTAATGATGAGCTCATCAGTTGAAATCTATATAGGTCTTTGTGTAGTGTCGGGATAGGACAATAGTAAAACATCCTTATGAATACTCTGAGCGTATATATATATGCTCAAGCTTGCATATAATTGCACATTGATACCCCAGTGAGACAACTTACTACTCAATGAAGTTGATTGACAATGTTCAATGAAGCAAACAGCAATGGATCTTGACTAGTCGGTAGTGGAAAGTGATCTTGGCACACGAGTGGTAAAAGAGTGTCACCGAGGTCAGTTTTAAAAGACTTTGCATGCAATTGCATCTGCAAAAGGAGAATACTATAATGAGGAAGTGCATCGTCTAATTCGCAATACAAAAAGCTGTCACTATATATTCACAAGTAATTCATCATCAAAAGAGAAATCCTCAATTTAATTAAATCCCAGCTCTATAACTCATTACACACAATTTTGTTTTACTCTACAACGCAAATGCTTTGGAAAGTTGGATGGGTTAATTTAATGGTTTGGTCAGTTGCAAGTATGAAATTTTAATTTCACACCAACAACCAAATTCTCGTTAAAGATTAAGAACAAATTCTAATGCGATTTCTCCTTTCTTTCTTCTATGCACCAGCATGCCTTGCACTGCATGACAATTTTACATTTACGAGCCTCTAATTAGGGCATTATGCATTTATTGCACATCAATCGAAACAAATAATAATCATGATAATAAGAACGCTCTCATCTTATTACCCATCCATATATACTTCCCGTTGCATGCAAATCGCAAGCTGAAAGTTTCACTCGAAAATAAGCCAAGTTTTTTCATTACGCTTTTGATTTGTTCAGTTTGATTACTTACTACTAAACTCACTTTTGGTTATCGTAGGCGATTCATCTCGTTGTGTTTTGAAACGGAAATACTCGCAGTGAGCAGAAGAAGCCTAGAAGAAGATAAATTGAATTCTATTGTGATTGTGGTTATCTGTGCACATTGACATTGAGAACTCATATAATGGTTATACACTATTCACGTGTTGACATTTGCACATAAGCATACTATACAATGGTTGCGGTTAATGTGACTTTCTTGTATATGCTAATGTGAAATGATATTTCCTGTAAGATAGGAAAAGGTTCCTGCTTGCTCATCAGCACTTGCTGCCATCCTACTCTAGTGACATTACAGAGCTTTCCCGTACTTCAACCAGCTTTCCCATCATTTATTGCACGACAGGACTTCTCAAACAGAACAGAATATTATTATTATGCTTATAATCAGTTCAAAGGAATTGACTAATGCTTAGATCTTCAGATTGATAGGAATAACACACGTACACTTTACTTTTATGCCTATAACTGCCGGTCGCGTGTGATTCGCAAATTGTACGTAAATGCGTCTAACGGAGGAAGAGGAACTATAGTAGACTCTCTACGATAGAGAAACCTTGCAATTTGCAAAAAAAATTAAATAAATAACTCAATTCGAGCTATATAAGAATTCAAGTCCACGATGTTTTTAATTTAATTGGTCACTACGGTCAGATAAGTTTTTATTGAGTCAAAGTAAGTTTACGCATAAAAGACTGTTTTGGGTACTTGTAATAAATGTAACAATGTAGAATGGGTGTATAGGAGGCAGCCGGGGAGTTTCCAACAATTGTCCTAATTTCTTTTCAGGCTTGTTGAGCTCGTGAAAAAGTTTTTAGATAAAGTAACAAAGTAAGTAACCTGCAATAAAATCACTTATAAACCAAAAGTAGAAAATGTTTGATTGACCCTCCTACGTACAAGTATATCCAAACGCCTTTTATACTTCTGCCTCTTTCCCAAGTTCAATGAAGCATGTATAGTTACTTACACGCACTCGTATTTTGGTCTTCAATCAATCTATCATATTCAATCTAAATCTAACCCAATTCCCAAAGTCCGCTCTTCCACCATTTATCTCCAATCTGCAAACCATTTGAGTAGAAGAATGGCTTCATTTCTGACTCAATCACCTGAGATTGAAGATGTTGAATCAGCAAGGTACATAACCTACGACTTCGGAATAAAACTTACTGTTACAGTACACTGTAATGTTTCATCGAAATGAGAAAAAGTATGGGAGACTTTGTTTGATACGACTGTGACTTGCAGTTTAACATTCCCGTCATCCTGAATTAAAAGTTCGGCTCACCTGGCTTTGTTACTCTCGTGTTATATAAGACGCGCATAGCAGCGTATATGGGATTTTTAATCTCTTTCTGTAAAGTGCCACAAACATTACAATAATTTCCCTTCTAGACATGAATCGTTATCAGCCTTTTCTGAAAGAGATCAATTCAAAAGTAACTGCTGAATCAATACTGCAGTGTAATATCGTCAGATGCAAACGCATAATATGCAGACGTGTAACTGCCAAAATTGGAAGTAAGCATAAACGAAAATTTAAAGAATTAAGCCATCTCTGTGTACAATTTATTTGTTACACTGACCATTTGTGAAAGACTCTACAAGAAATCCAGGTGCAGAAATAATCACGAGCTCACAAACTTAGTGCACCCATTTTTTTTACACGAAGCCAGTCGGTAGAGTAATTTCTAAGTATCGGTTTCATTGTTGCGCTTGAATGATCTCCAAAACTGATAAAAAGGAAAACGGGTTAGAAATTGGTTTTAAGCATAAAAGCCATTCTCACAGTTTAACGTTGTAATGACATTATTAGTGGCTTATTGATCCCTTTTGATCTCTATCTTCTGGCGAGTAACAAAGAAAGATACTTCTTATCATAAAATATGTGACTTTCTTCGGCACTTGTTATCGGTGGTGGTAAATTATTAGACCATTATTTCTAAAAATATCGATCACTTGTCACACCGCACCACATAGCACCGCCGCAAAGGATGTGACATTATTGCTCTTTACCACAATAATAACGATTCTGAATCTGTGTCACATATTTTTATTTTTTATTGGCACATTTCCCTTAAATCCCGCAGTACTTGCATGTATACCTCAAAATGAATTGATGGTAGATTTAATTCATCACAAGACTGTTCGATGGTTTACCAAAATTGAAAAAAAGCATCAAATTCCTTAGGACTTCTTTCTTGCCTACCTTGCAAGGTTGCTTGGTTGAGGCGATAGTAAAATACCTGCGTTTTATTTTATATATTACAACCGGGGTATAGAACACATCAGCAGCGATGTACATTTAATGGATGGAAAAAGCTGCAGCAGTTTAGTTGTAATGATGATGATGAAGATGCACACACACACACCACCTTGATCTTCATCAGACATATAAGAAACTGAAGAGTGAGTATCACAGCAGGAACAACCATTGCAGGAGCAGCAGTAGTAGTCTTAGTTGTAAGGCAAATCTATACGATCACACCAAAGCACATTGGATTAGTACACATTATTCCACTTCATACAACCAAACAACCCTTTCTTTATTTTGTTTCCCTTCCTTTGAAGAAGAAGAAGTCAGTCTTTACGGATTGGGGTTTCCTTTCACAACTTTTTGTACAATTCAGTCTCATGTCAGACTCAGGAGTGCAAACACAACAACCAACTGACCAACTTCTGAAACTTCAAGTCTTGCAGTTATAATTACACATTGTCTGTGACAACTACGATATACTTCAAGCGTCAGAAATTCATATTATGTACCTTCGACGGTGAGACACAAGTTTATTGGCGAAGCATTATTGGGTTAAATCTTAAATTCACATTCCTGTTTGAAAACCAAATGACCAAGTGACATTATTATTGAGACTTTCTCCATTCTAAAGAGTGAATTAAATTTGGCAGTCGTACAAGATTAATTGTTTTCTTATGTATAAACTACGTTTCATGTGAGTTTCTGACTTTGTAGTATCAACTCCATAACTCTTTATAATATTGTTCGACTGTGTCAAAAAAGTGACAATTTGGGGCAACCTAAGACAGCAGAATAAATTTGGGATTTTGTGAGGAAATTGTGTGAGAACAATTAACTGAACAAAAAATTCCAAGTTCTCTGGAGTCTAATTATCGCAATCACTCGCTTTAAATTCTTCCAAGGTAAGATTTCAGTTTAACTCTTGTTAATGACTCCTTAAAAACTTAAGAAATGAAGCCCAAATGGTTAATTCTAAGAAATCAAATGTTGTTGCATAATTGCAAGTAAAAGGTCCATCATCCTTCGATGCCCTTTTAGGCAGAAAACGAAGTGTGTGCATTTAAGATGACTATCTAATTGTCTGTTGGTTGGACTTCCAACGAAAGAAATCAATGAATCATGTGAATAATGTTTTGGTGTGCGTTGGTAGTTTTTCACGGTAACAGTTACTTAAGAACCCTGAGCACGTTGTGTTATATACTTGTCCATAAGCACACAATACGGCTTGTTAAGAACGAAGCGCAGGATTTCTTGAAGGAAGTTCTTGTAAGACGCGGCGGTGTTGTTCGGAGTAAAATATCGTCGACTATCTCATCATCATCCATTGTTGATTTGAGCCAATGAAGGTACCATTAATAATATTGGCAGTCTTGCGTTATCATTTGTTTTTATGAGAAAAGTAAATACGTTGGCAGGTTTGCTACACCCATTTTTAAAAGAAATAATGAGCCTATCATCAAGTCAAAAGTCAAGAAAGAGCTAGAAGAAGGTTTTAGTTTCTTTTTAAACTTTCAGCGTCTAAAAACCTTAATTGTTTTCTTTTTTCTGGCTTTTGAAAAGAACGCGATCTCATCTTGAGTCTGCTGGCAGAGTTTGGGACGAAAGAAGAAAGGTTTATGTATGTTACAACGAGCAGGAGATGAGACAGAGTTTATCAATTCTTGATGTGTTACACAAACTCAATGTATAATGTAAACTCGAACAACCCAACCCACTCAAGACATTTTGGTAGATTTCAAATCATCTCAGAAAGAGAGAGAAAGAGTAGGTTCATTGTTGTTGCTCTCAGCACAAGGCTAATCTAGATCAATGATTGGAATTCAAACGGTTTCAAAATACAAAAGCACCCAAGAAGAAGAAGAAGACGACGACGACGTGTTGGATGAATGTAGTCGAAAATCCTTGTCTGCTTATTTGCTTCTTTTTTGTTCTCTTGATTGTCTAATTTCTTTCTAAAGATAAGTCAAATCCTCGTAAATGGAATGTATAAAACTATTAAATAGACGCAGACTTCAGACACACACATGGATTGCATAAAGACGTTTGTTGACCTTATAATAATAAAACCACGAAGCAAAATTTCTCAGCAGTGTAGCACACAATACTATTAGTCTTTATGATTTGTAGATTTTAGACTTTGATAGAACCGACCTACAAGAAAGACTACTAAAAGCAGACGCTGTCAGTCGAAATTAAAGTTCGATAGGTTGTCAAGTTGTTGCTTGTGTTAATGCTTAAAAGCATATATATTGAACGTGGGTGTGCTTTTGGGACTTTGAGTGTGTCCAAAATGCAAATTACATTTTTCCAATTTCACGATTTCCTTCAAATAAAATAAATGTTTATTTAAAACAAGCTCTTTAGACAAAAATTGTCTGAGACCGATGAGGCTCACTCATTTATTATGACATAAACTACAAACTCTTTGACTATTCAAGGAATAACGGAGAGGATAATGCCCATTTCGGGATGCATTAATGTCTCTGTCTCACCAGAATCTGCGAAGAGGAGTCTGATTAGACAGCTAATGGGTTAACTAGGCAAGTTGTTTAAATTAAGATAGCGTGATCGCATCTCTCACAAGACCTGAAGAAGAGTCTGCTGCATTCATTCTACTAAAATACTAAATGTGTACCTGTCTCCCAACGTGAATTCAAAGTGTTAATCAAAGATCGCTCAGAAGGCTTTAGGCTTGACTTTGCATGCGTGTAACCTGCGATCCGTAAGCATGAAAGGGGCAAATAAGAACATAAAAAACGCAGCTTAGTACAGTTTAAAATGGAGCTTGATACACTCGTTCAGTATTTTGTGTAACTTCTATTTCAGGCAAAAAGATATCAATTGTGACAGGGAATAAAGTTATTTTGAAGAAGTAGTAGTGAGGTAGGTGTAAGGAGGTACCTACATAAAGGCAGGAGAACTGATCTTGTAAAATAATCTTTATATGCAAAATAAGATGCGATATATAAGACAAAACCGACATCTTTATTTGCCCAGCATTTCAAATTTCAAGTCCAACTATGCTAACAAGCAATTTATAAGTGGAGCTTTGAACGTATAGTAAGATGATAAATTATGCACGAGACCCTAGAACAAATGTTAAGAGAATAAACACTCTCAGAGTCAGCACTATCAAATCAAAAGTCAGTCATGCAACTGTTCGTATTAAAGTTATTATTTGACGCGTTTCATTTCTCATACAGTACAGTTCATAACAAAGGCATATCTTCATTATACTATTTCGGTTTCTGCATTTACGAGAACTTCAGCAAACACGCCTTCTTAGCTTCCCATGAAAACTCAAGTGTTATTTATCGAATGTCATTTGCCACATATATTTGTGTTCACAGATGGTCTGTTGAATTGACCTACAACATTCGATAGAAACAAGAAGCAGACGATGTCAGATAGATACATGAGAACTGTTCACAATTTATGCCACACAATTAAGGAAATATATCAACATTTATTAAAAAATTCAAGAATATACGCGCGTATCATCTCACGGGGAATTGGTTGGACTAGCTGGTTGGAATGGATGTTCCTGGGAAAGCCAGAAAACGTCTGCTCTTTAAAATTACAATTAGTTACACTCACTTTAAATCATTATATTGATGACAGTTAAGTAAGCAGAAAGTAAACCACATTGTCAACAGTCGATGTGTCACTCTATAATCTATCTCTCGTCTCGACAGACGATCTGTAAGATCAAGACATTAATTAATATTATCGGAGTGCTCATAACTTAAACGAAACGCTGCTAAAGTCCACCTGAGACTTATTAGACATTGCATTGCTTACGGAAGACTCAAATATTTAGTTAGGTCTATCCTTAAGTAAGTGGCATCACCGGAAAAAATAGATTGAAAGATGAGTAAGATTTTTTGAATCTAGACACACTAGACAAGATGACATGACTCCCAGACAGATAAATTAGCTCCAATATTTCACACACAACAAAGTTGCCCTCGTCTCAAATGTCTGAGACGAACTAGACAAACTTAATAAACCATGTTGGAGGAATATGAATATACATGTACAGTAACGTACACCTTCGTTTTGCGTTACGAAGCAATCTCACAAAATTTTCGACGAGGTAAATGAAATGCAGTGTAAACTACATAATAATGTTCGTCTGAATTTTCCGATTCATCGAAATCGTTCACGTTTTGAGTCCAAGAGTTTGATTGGAATAAAATTTAGTAGGACGAGAGAAAAGCAGAAGAGAGGGAACGACGTGGCAGGCACGGAGTGTCAAGTGCATTTAAATGTTTCATAAAACTCATCTTGAGTCAGGAAAATCAGGATTGAAATGGCAGAGGGTGTTAATAATTCGTGAAAAAGAAAGATTTTCGTGGTTGAAGTTGGGCCATATACCACCTTGCCAGGCCGATTACACAAAAACATAATAGGTTTCGGTTTGAGTGGTTTGTGACGTAGATCATTTCATTTATTTCTCAAGCTGAACATCTTTCTTTGGATTGGAGAGCAGCAGCAAGTAACATTCTTCTACAAACTATTCCTCAAGACACGTTTTCTTCATGGGAGTTTTTCTCGGACTTCAAAGAACTAAAGAAATGGCACAGAAAATTAAAGAAACGTGAAATTAGGAAAAATTTCATGAAGGGATACGCGTGTAAGCTAGCCACAATTATGTAGATACTAAGGTTAAGGAAACAGTTACATTTATACAAAAGTAATTTTTCGGTATTGAAAGACACCTTTTGTTGGCTGTTACATCATAATAATAATCCTGTCGCATTGCAATTGTTGTTGTATTGAATGTGGCTCCCCAATTGCACAAATTGTGCATCATGACAAATGGGATGCACTTTCAACTTTACTATTATTCTTATCATTGTATAGGTGGGCCAAGAAAATTGTCGACTTGCATAATAAGCCTCATCTCACTTTGCGGGATACTGTTACACAACAAATAACTCCTTTGCAGAATAATCAAATGTCACTATACGCTCAGCGTCATAATATACTCTTGGCCCAGTATTACTTCAATGTACAATTCAATGTGCAGTAGTTCAGAAGTTGAACTTCTTCGTGAGCAGGGGCGACTTGTGATAATAACCTTCCCGTCTCGTCATTCGGCTTTTCGCACAATAACTAACAAATTTAATGAATAGTTATCAATTTCTACGCACTAATCAATCAATATACAAACTGGAAAGGTTCTTTTTCATTAAAGAGTTAGTCGTTTTCATTATTATTATTTATTCATGCGTTGAATTAAGCATTTTCGAAATCGCTTCAATTATTATTTGCTTTTTCCTACGGGCACTGAGAAGAACTCATGAATAATAATAATATTTAATGCATGAATTCTGGAAATTAGCTACTGCGTCTGCTTATGACAGAGAGATATATATTATGCATGTTTGCATGTTCTTGGGAATTTACATAATATTCATGATGGGTTCCTAAACACAACAACAAATATTTACAATGATTGAAGTGTCTTCTTGCAAGCAGAGAGATTTTGGCTGCATTTCCGTGTAGCATAGTCTGTGTTCATCAAATGAGGCTGCAAGTTCAAGGCAGTTTGAGGTGAAAATGACCATAATTGAAATCTCCTTTGAAGATTACTCGTCAAGCCGAGCCATATTATAGCAATGTTTGATTCTACCTTCCTGATAGAATCAATTTTTTGTATCATGTTTGCCTCACAATTTCTTGCAACAAATTATTCGCCATTAGTCAGAGATGATCTCGCAGGTTGAGAAAAATTGTTTCGGGCACACATGAGGAGGGTTAGTTAAAATATGAAAAATATTATACGAAAAACAAGGAATACACTTTGGTGCTTAAGCTTTTAAACTAGAAGAAAATAAATGAGTCTTGATTACACAGTCACCAGACGAAATTCATGAGAACTGCGAACTCATGTGAATAAAAGACTCAAAGGTTAGAATTTTATGGACCTTCTCGTCTTCTGCTAGCGTCAACTTGTGTAGCAGTTTCTAAGAAATATAAACCACAAACTTACAAATTGATTAGACTAAAATTATTGTTGGCATTCCTGTTTACACACAAGCAAACTCATTTTATTCACGGACCATTTGGAGTTTCAAAGTTCAAAGAAACTTCTAAAATACACAGAGAGATTTCTTGACTGGACTCAATACGATTCGATACATACTTGCTCGTGCTGTCGCGTTTATCTAAAATGAATCCAGGAAATTGTAAACATCATTGAATTTTTAAAAGCAAGTAGTTTTTAAATAGGGTAAAGGTTCACGGTAACGAGAAAAAAGAGATTCATCAATTCACAATACTTTAGTTACGGCATTTGCAATTTCTCTTGTACTATTTCAAGTCTTTTCCCATCATCCTCATCAGGTTCAGGTTAGTAGTATTTTTCCTTATATGCTCCCTCGGTTAGTTTACATACACAACCAAATAGCAAATGACATTCGCAGTGCATCTTCAATCCACTATTTTATTATTATTACCCCCGACTGATTACTCGGTCAGAGATGCTCCTTCTTCTTCTGTAGTGATGATGAGAGACGGTCTCAACTCAACCCAGTGCACTGCCAATTTGCGTTTATAGTTAAGATGAAAAGAGGAGTTCAGCCTTTTCGAAACAGGACTGGGACTCTCATTCATATAGTAATGATGCCAAGGCCGGTTTATTACTTTGCATTTCTCGATTACAAATAAAATCCGTCGGATTCCCGATCGTTGAGAGCTGTGAAGGCAAAAATTTAAAACTCGTCACTCCTCCATCGTTATGCATTCAAAGGTTGCTCCTCGAGTGTCTGTTTGAATTAACGATACTTTAAATCCTTCCCTGTTGATTATGATGGAGTCCTTAATTGCAATTATTGAAATTTTACAGCTCTAACGACTCAAGATTTTTCGTGGTTATCAAATTAGTCGGCCAACACTGAGAGAGTTGTTTTGGTAGTTTATCCTTCATCCTTGACTCTTTAATGTAGAAATAAAAACTGAAGCAAATATATATATACATATGTATATATATATCTCTAAAAGGCCCCTGGCGTTAGGTCAAATAAATAATAACGCATGATATTTTATGTCTTTCTTCACGCAGGATTGAAATGATACTTACATAATAAACGTGTAGATAAGAATTTGAGGATTAATTGTAGGGCTTAGTCGTACACTAGCAGGACGATCGAGTGCGTTTGAGGATCCAGTTTAATATCGTAGAATCTGAAAGGTAGATTACACA
>Ga0194135_10000753_pt1 | contig 18873 bp, 16 predicted proteins | sample LitLau_LLRF_2013_FD_134024 | JGI IMG/M metagenome (GOLD analysis project Ga0194135, IMG submission 134024) | Freshwater sediment microbial communities in response to fracking from North America - Little Laurel Run_MetaG_LLRF_2013 (version 2) | ecosystem: Environmental > Aquatic > Freshwater >...
AAAGTCCCGTCTGACATTTGACACGGGCAGTTCAGTGTTGACAATTCACAATAACAAGACTCGGGAACTGCCCTCTGGCAACGAGTCTGGGTCCAAGTCGCAGCAAACAGTAAGCCAAAGGTCAATTCCACGTGAACATTTCCCTTTCTCTGAGACAGCCCTCAAGCGCTGCATTCTCAATTCGAGGCTTAGAGACAATTTCACGAGGCAACCAGTAACGTCCCCTTTCTCTCTTTACCAAGTAAGAAAAGGCAAAAGGACTCAACAAAGCACAAGGAGAATTTACGACTCTCCCTCCATTTCCAAAGGCATAACGCTCAAGTTACTCCCGCATTCCGTCAGAACTTAAAGCTAGCGTTTCCCCTTTCCAATCTCAACTCACAACTCAACCGCAGAATAGGAATTAGGCACGATCCCTTCAAATTGGCCCTCAGAGCCTTTTCATTGGCCCTAGAGCCTTTTCACTCACCGAACCAGGATTCAGTTAGGTAGGGCTCCGGAAGGAAGGACTTTCCCTCCCCGGGTCCTACATTAGTCCTTAAAACTTAGTTATAATTTGGATCTAAACCTTCAGTCCAAATCTGTTTGTTTAGAATGCCTGCAAGATGAGCTATGGAAAAAGCAACGTTGCGGATCCTCTTCCTCATTCTCTCGATCAAGATAGCAAACTCAACTATGTTGATGCTGACGTCAGCGAAAGCGATCTACTAGACTGGACAAAGGAATTTGTAAGTATTCGCTTATTGGAAAGTATAATGAATGACACGTTATAACCAAATCTCAATTTATGTTTCATTATATATTGCTGTACAGGTCAAGCGTCAAAATCAGCTGGCTAAGATTCTTAGCCTAAGAAGAAAGTCAGTCCTGACGGGAAAGGACGGTGTTACGTGTGCAAGGCTGACGCTGAATGTTCCCTAACAAGGGAACCACACTAAAGTAGACACGCAAATCTCGATGACCGTCACATATGTAATAAAGAGGACTAATCTAACTGCTTTGGGAAAATATTAGCGGCGGCCATCACGTTTTTCTATTTTTCCACGAATTTTGAAAAAAAATGTCTGAATAAGTCGCAAAAATCCTTCAAAACTCCTAATTTTACGGGTTAGTTCTCATACGGAATTTTGGTTTTTTAAAATGGACTGAAAAATGAAATTGTTGTTTGCCAATGCTGTTAACACGTGAAAATTCTTCTTTCGGTTCCCCTATGCTGTTAACACAAGAAAACATATTTTTCAGTTTTCCAATGTTGTTAACACACGACACCATAGTTTTCAGTTTTTCCATAGTTTTAATACTGGAAACGTTGACGTTGAAACGTTGACGTTGAAAACTGGAAAACCGAAACGTGATGGCCGCCGCTAATATTTTCCCAAAGCAGTTAGATTAGTCCTCTTTATTACATATGTGACGGTCATCGAGATTTGCGTGTCTACTTTAGTGTGGTTCCCTTGTAAGATGCAAAGGCTGCAAGGAAGTCACTGATGGACGCTTCTCCCCATTTTACTGTGGCAAGGAACATCAATTGGTTCACTGGACGGGTGGTCACAAGAAGGCCTGTTCACCTTGGAGGACACCGTTGATGGGTTTTGCCTTCGCTGTTGCCAAGAACAACTTTCCTGGGATTGGTGGACCAAACTACAATGATTATGGCTTTGGGAACTGCACCACCATGAGTGAGGAGAGGAACTTACTTGGACTGTACATTGGACTTATTAAAGTCTTAAAATGTGACTTGGATGATCTTCATGGGGCCTGTGTCAATGGACGACTGGACAAGTTCACTGTTGATACCTTTGAGGCGGCCAAGTCAAAGTATGGGAATGCCTTAGTTGTAGGGAAATACTATACATGGTTCCTGGAAAATCAGCATGTCGTTCGTAATATTGCTGTAACCAGATTCGTTAAGAAGTGAGTGCTGTTTCGTAGGGTATGATGGGTCAAATAAACCTGGGTTCAATATAGAGGAAACAGTTATCCATTTCATCTATCTACATCTCTAATTAACTTTTAAACTTCCTGGTGAGTTCAACTCTGGTCCTCCTTTCATTGCGGAAATCAGGAATTGTTTGGTCAGGTACCTCAATACTATTCAGCTATTGGTGTTGCTAGTGAGGTTTGAAATGGGAAAGATTAAACAGGATTTAAAAAAATACTTGATTCCTGGTCAGGCGCTTTTTACTCATAATAGGGCGATAATACACTTTCTTAATTTGACATTGTGCAGAAGATTCAAAGTTTGGTTTATGTAAACGTAATGCAATATGTTTATCATATCACGAAATTAAATCCCCTTAGCTTTCGTTTACAGCATTTTTCGAATTTGAGCAAAATCAGTTAACAAACTTATTTCCCGAAGGAATATTTCAGTTTCAAGGATGATGTTTCATTCGCAACGAAACGGAATCACGAAAGTCCGCCCAAGTACACAAAAGGTGTCTAACGTCAACGCCGGACAATCAAACTCTGCGTCATCTTCTAAACTAATAGTCATATAAGCGCGTATACTCTGTACTTCCTTTGATTCACTTTGATAAGGCTAACGCCGATTGTCAAATAAACAAATTGATTGATTGATTGATTGAAAGTGTACACTTTGATATCCAAATCCTAAATGACAACAAGTTTGAAAAATTAAAGTGAAAGTGACTGCGGATGCTCAATCTACCTGTCCAGAGATGAACCGAAACGGAACCTTGTTCGGTGTCTAAAATACCTGCACATGATGAGGGTAGTTTATTCAATTTGCCTGACGATGAAACCTCACAGCAGTAAAGCTCAAGTCGGATCAAAATTGCTTGACGCAATCTCTACTTTCCAAGTAAAAAAAAAACTTCCGTGGTAGAGTATTAGCTGGCATTTTGTTCCGATTCTGCTCAGTCTCAGCTCAGTTGCCTTTTCAGATGAATCGGACTTTGCCGTTTTGCTTAGTGGTGGAAAACTATATGAGCCAAATAGGACCCTGCTAATCCTTCCAAGTAACCTACCTGCAAGCAGTTGCAAAAAGTCTCCATACAAATACCCTGAGAAATGAGGGCAAGGGGATAATCAAATGGTAAGGCTTCCTTTTACCTTTACTGGTAGCGGTAGCAGACTATCGTCTGAAAAAGAAATAATTCCAGTGTCAAGTTTTCAATGTTTATGCACGCCAGTCCTTCCCATCCTCAATGCCGTCTGGATTCCGTATTTAGAAAAACAATCAACACGTCTCCTATTCTAGACTTTTTAAAATAAAAATTCTTATTAGAAAAAGCTAATTTTAAGTTTATACGCTTGCATTGACAGTTTAGGTGAATATTTGGAAAATTGACGAATTCGAGTATTAGTTTGAGACTATTTGGTTTTGATTAAGTAGTGCAGCTTTTATTTTTTTGTTTAACCCTAGAATGAACTTAGAAACTAATTTTGGCCAAGATTTTACAATCAAATTCGGTGGCTTAGAATTTACACTACGCTTTTGGATTTAATTTAATTGTTGATTTTGAACTATAAAGCGTCAGTGCAATTTTACTTAAATCAACAAAGCCATGTGCGATTTCAATTTGAATTAACAGCCTCTCTTTTTCTACGGTTACAAACTCCAACAACATGAACATGAAAATGAGTTACTCACATTTTTGACTCAACTATCTTAAGTTAAATTAAGCAGATAATGTTGAGGTATTTAGAAATTTAGAAAAAAGTTTTTCTATTGTGACTTTTCAATTTGTGTGACAAAACACTACTGTCATTTTACACGGTTCAATTTTATTTGCCACTTCAATCAGTTTTGTCCATCGTGATTGTAGCATTAGAAATTATGACTCCTCTGCAAGTAGAACATTAGAAAACGATGACAAACTGAGCTTGGGTTTCGGCTATTTAGATTTTTTTTTATTGATTTAAAGGGCTCTCTTGGGTAGATCCCGTGGAGCCCAGTTAAAACTACTTAGTTCGGCCTAGGTGTGGAGTAACTAGCCTAATAAGTTTAAATTGTTCATTGTTAGCAATGACCATTGGTGACTATTTTGATTCAATGTGGAGATATATCGCGATGCTACGATCTTAACCTAGTCTTATAGTCTATTTTTATTTTGTAAAGTTAACTCTAGTTCTAAGCTTAGGACACCGTCTGATGCTAAAATTTTGCTTCAAGTGAATTTGTTTGACTTTATCCGACATAAGACATTTCTCTACAACTTTCACCCAAAAAAAATGAGAAGAAATGTTTTTGCAAAGCTCAATCGCGATTATTGCAAATGAAATTACGAATCCTACAAGAAGAACATAGAAAATGATCACAAATTGCGCTCGGGTTGTAATTTCCTCTTCTTTGAGCCTAACTTTGTGAACTAAATGTCGGTATACTTCAAATACTGGTAAATCATCGGCCATAAGCAAATCAAAATATTGATTTAAAATTTTAGGCACAAACTTAGTATTTTTGACAAGGTTGAGCCAAAATCGACCAATGCCAGCATCCATGAGTCTTACATAAGTTTTATAAAGAGCATGCGAGTTTCTACCAGAGAAACCTGCAAGGTATGGGACAGGCAGCAATGATTCATTCCCAATGTGACAATAAACTCGGAAGTTCTCTTCAAAAAATTCCTCAAGTCCACTAAGAGTCTGTTCTAGGTCTACAATAAAACTTCCTTTTCTAAAAGTTGAGTTTATCTGGCTCATGAACCACCTGTAACTGATTCCAGTTTTTATACTTTTGTATTCTTTGTTGTCGTACACTTGAGTGGTTTCACGACGTTGGATCAAGGCCTCGAAAATTTGAGCCGCCTGTAAATTAAATTTAACCAGTCAAAATATTGTAAAAAGGACAAGCTTTTAAACTTACTGATAAATCTGCGTGTTTTGCAGTCCGCTTAAGAGCTTTTAGCGCAGCGTCTTCGATTACAGGGCTATATCCAGCGTCGTACAATTCCTTTAACGTTTCAAGGTAGGCGGCTGACCTTGGAATTATTAAAAAGCTACCTACTTCTCCAGTATATCCATTTAATATTACAATGCAAAGGAGGGACCACAAGAGCATGAGTCCACTATTCTCATATGACACCAAAAAACAACGTAATAAGAAATTTATTACTTTTAAAACGACCGTTTTTTGTTTAGCAAGCAATTCCTTTGTGATTCGTGGAATTCCCAAACTTAATATGATAGCTACCAGGCAATACCAAGTGGGATTGTCCATTGGACGAAACAATGCGCCTATTGAGGTATGCTGCGTGTCTTCTTTAGGAATACAATATAAAAAACGGGTGGTCAAATTAGTAGTAGGGTATGTTTGGGTTGGGTTTCTATAGTAATTTACGAGGCGTTGACCGGAATGATTTTTATCAGCAATTTCGTTGTAGCTCGATCGAATTGTAGGATAGAATTGCGGATAAAAGATATTGTCATCTTCGTCGTAGAATGCTGTAAAATTATGATATTTTTGTAGCTCACTTACGATCATTGCATGGCCTAAGTCTGGATTTTTTTCTAGGAATGCATGCCTTATTTCCAAGTGTCTATACTTTGGATATAGCCATTCCGATGCTTTCGTAAACATTATAATGGCAATTTCAGATTCAAAATTTCTCTTCAAAAAATTTGTAGATTCAATTAAGCCTAATGGAGAGTTTTCATTTGGCGGGATGTTGATGTTAGCCAAGCACCATTTCAAATCTCGACCGCATGTCAATTTTACAAATTTCAAATCCACAATTTCATCCTATAAAAACAAAAAAAACATTTTAAAATTTTATATCAAATATTAGGAAATTGATTTACGTTCAGAATCCGGCCAAAAAGAATGTTTGGAGTAAAGAAACTCAAGTATTGAACAGTTCCATCGAGTTGATTCTCAGGATTATAGGTTTGATGTAACCCTATAATATCAGCTCTAGTTAAGCCAACTAGGAAATAATTGTCGTTCCGTGTCTGCCACGGTGAGATTTTAGCGTAGCGTGGTGATATTAGAGGGTATCGAATATCACGGACGGACATGAAGCTCCGACGTAGTGGAAACTGGACAAAATGTAGCGTGCATTGCTCATACTTTGTAATATGATGTGCAGTAACATTTATACAGCACGGGGGAAATAAGTCTGGTTGAAGAACATAAGCAATTTTATGACGGGATAAAATATTTAATAATAACTTTAAAGGTTGTGTATCAAGTTGATCAATTTGAATGTAGCAAGATATGATAATGTTTGTAAATGAACTGGCTCCAACTACAATTTTGAGAATTAATAGGAATAGCGCAAGCGAATACATTGTTGGAGATAGATGGTATTATGTCTTTATTCTGTTTTGTAATAAGACAAAAAGCCTGTTGCGGTTTAACTTTTGAAATGAGTGGGACTGTATCCCAATGGAAAAATTGCTTACCGTGCAAAAGTAGGCACGAACGCTTCATGCATTTGTCCGTCCAGCTATTTGCAAAGTTTAGAACACTGTGAATCCCTTGCTAATTCTGACAAATTTCAAACAGCAGAGAGTTTCAACGTTTTTAAAGGTTTAAAAAAATTAAGCGCCTCAAAAAAAAACATTTAACAGTTGACAACGGTTAAAATATAAATTCGCAGCATTCATATTTGACTCCTTCTGAATGTCTTTTGATGCGCGGTTAGTCCAAGTCAGTACAAAACTTAAAACAAGTTTTTGGAATTCTTCAAAATTTTTAAAACGGCATCCACATTTCCTCACGACAACGGGGTATTTGTGGATGCTGGGCAAGAAAAAATTCTGATTCCCTATAACTTGAAAAATAATTTCTACAAAATATTTCTCCTTAATTAGACAAACAACTTTCATATAGGAAGTATGACCGGAAGCGAACAACTTCCAGATCAAAGTTCTAGTTCAAGTTCAATGTTAATATTCTACAACCGCTCTGACATGGATTTCTATTTCTCTCAACTTGGAGCTGTTATGTTGCAAACTCTTGATTTATCGACATGTTACTGAGTGGGAACACTGTTTCAGACAATGGCAAGGCTTATCATTACAGCAAAGCCAAATGCTATATAGATATCAGCTATCCACAATTACCCGCATGTTTGCATCCACGTTCCCCTACCGTTTTGTGAATCGACAGGTAAATGTGGACGGTGACTTTGCATGTACACCACAATACTTATGGTTTTTCTCAAAGTCGTAATAAGAGGTTAGCACCCACATGATATATATTACGCTTTTAACAATGACATAGTGTACTTTTCTGTTTGGAAAATTTGATTTTCAAAAGATTCAAGTCGAATTAGAAAAACAAGTTTGGAGTTGGACTCAACATGCTTTACCATTTTCTTTTATGAACGACTATTTTTTGATGCTGTCATTTCAACAGTATCATCTCCTCGATCATAGTTGAAATACGTGTAATTTAATGTTTTGACAAATCCCAAAGGAAGTGCCTCAAAAAGCCATCGTCCCCAAATTACCGCTGTCCACATTTGCCTCTATCAACCCTAGAGATTTTTTATCTATATAAAAATTTTAACAGTTGATTTGAGTTCTTTTGTAGAGCCTTTTAATTCCGACCTCGAAAGTCAACATTCTTGTGAAAACGTTCAAATCCTTAAACTTGGGTGCTAGCCCTTTTTATGCATTCCACACAGTCTCAAAATAAGTGAGAAAATTTATGAAGAAACAAATTGAATTAAACTTGTTGAGAAAAATTATATTGCAACTTCAAAAGACTGCAAAAATTTGAATTAGTTGTCTCCTTTTAAATAAGAACCTATCGCAGAATCTTGATTTGAGCCTCAGCAATTGCTTCACCACTCAACAGTTTTAAGACTTAAGGCCCAGGACCAACTCGCTCATATATTCAAGGTGAAGAATTTTGAGACAACAAATAAATTGGGACGAATGGGATTTTTAGTGTATATGAGCGTACACTTTTTGACCTTACTCAAGACTAAAGCTTTCCTTTTTGACCTCTTCTGACCCAGTTTACGTTAGTTAGGTAATAGTGATTATCGTCGTGGCGTAACTTCCCCCGCCTTCCATACTGCTTTTTTCCATGCCAAAGTTAAATGTTAGTCAATGATTTTTCGTGTTCCTACTCGTAAAACTACTAACTGTGCTATATCGCCGAAATCAGTATACACTCATCTCTGTGCCATCATTAGAGAATTTGGGCCAAAACGGTCACCTTCATTCAGGTAGAAATAAAGCTACAATTTAAACAAAATTTACTTAACCTATAATTCACTGCCTTGTATTGTATGTATGTTTTATCTTCATTCTTATCCTAGAAGTTTTATTGAATCGCCGAGTTAGTTAGACAACATTTCAAACTAGAAACCGTAGGATAAGGAAAGAACTAAAAGAGTAGAAGTGTTTCTAAATAACATATACGATCGAGTAAAGTAAAAAAAATATCCAATTCTTCCTTCATTTCTGACTGTAACCACTACAAGAGTTGGGATTGTGGATCAAGAAATACCGAACGTCCAGAGCAGTTGCAGCAGAATGGGTAACACTGCTTAATTATGCTTTGTGTTGTCTGTCTATGGTCCCTGTAACAAGATCTCAGGAACTGCTTGGCCGAGTCAAAAGGAAAACAAATATGAAAACACAACATAATGCATTATTTGTACATGATTAAATTAATTTTCTTACATTTCCTTGCCTCATGTTCAACGGTCAAGTATGGGGGACGCACAGACACATTATTTTAATCTCTCTTTTGAGTTGAGAAAATCGTCAAAGGCGAACGGGTTTACGGACAACATGAAAGATTTGTCTGAAATTAAACTGAAAAACGTGATTCCAAAATTATTTTCCAAAAACTCGATTTTCACATTAAAATGAGAGGAACGCTCAATTATTTCCTTGACTTCTTTTACTGTTCTGTTTTGAGCATTCGCTACAAACTGATGTGCAAACCTATAAAATAATTTAAAGAAAAAGAATCTGTCAAATCAAATCAAAGAATTTGTAAGTCTTGAATTTTCTCAGGGTATTTAAGAAAGTGGCGATTCCTTCTTAATCCATGCGCTTCATCATTCACAAAGTTGTTGTACATTTCAAATAGTTGATCTTCCAATTCCATTCTTGGGATATCACGGGTCGAGATGATGCTGATCCGATTTGTTTCCCGAATTCTCCTTTGCTCATTCAAAGATTCAATAGTTGGAAGAGAGCCTTCAATTTCTCTATCCCATTTCACCTGTAATACAAACTGTACTGAGCGGGATCCACCTGCTCTCCCCGTTCTTCCTCAAGCTTGGATTTTAACTCGCATGTTTGAGGGCAAGAAAGTGAGGATTACATGCAATCCAGGCAGATTGAATCCCTCATGGATCTCAAAATCAGTTCCTCTCCCGGCCAAATTTGTGCTGATGACAATTTGAGCAGCTGTGAGCCCCCCTTCCGCTTTTAACCTTTTCTGTAAAATTGGAATCTTTTTCCGAGCTTTTGTAAATTCGGATCCGTTTGGAGTCTACGGAAGCGGATTCTTCGTCTCCCGCTTGATCAAATCTCAGGTGTTTATAAATTTTAGTTAAGCTTGCCACATTTTCACAAATTATTAAAACTGGCTGATTCCTATGTTCTCAGGCGGCTTCGGTTATCCCTGCCAGCCACTTTTCGTCGCAAGGCTGGATGACGGGTTGTTTCTCAACTCCTTTGTTTAACTTATGCTGTGGCACTCCAAAGAACTCGACGTGATATTTCTCTCCGAGGAGATCAATCTCTGCCTTGTCTCCTAGGGTTCTACTAATCCCGTAAATATTTCCAAGATATTTTTGAAAAGAAAGAAGATTGGACATGAAGACGCATTTGTGGGATTCTGGAGTCATTTTGGAACAAAACCTTAGTTGGAGGAATTGTTGGAGTCCAAGTGAGAATTGCATATTCCCTTGCTCAACCCCAGTGTCTTTATCTATGTTTACAACTACATTGTTTTTATCCTCTTCGATAATGAAATCCTCCTCAATGGGCATGAATCGGGCTCTGAAGGCTTGTTTGATCCATACCCCGATCCGCTCACCACAAAAGTCTTTCAGTGAGCCGGGCAATAAAATTTCCTGATCCTGTTTTCATCTCGACTCCACTGCCTCTTTGACGGAATACAGATGGTTGTCCGTGTAGAGTCTCCCAGTTCGGGCATCCGGGGAATCCAAACAAGCTATTTTTTGCACTGCTTCCCAAATTATAAGTTTGATGGTACGGAGGGATTTCAATTCCGGGATTTCATGGGACAAATACAACATGTTGGCTCCTTTGTCCAGTAGGAGGGAGTCAACTTCATCCACAATCACAACGTCCACTCGCGCCCTCCCATCGATTCCTTTCTTATAAAATTGAGTGTTTAGTAAGTCAGTTTGTAATGAGCAAACTTCTCCGTATTGTATCTCTTGTATCTTGATTGTCTTCATCGGACTTACAGGACGAATCACAATTATTTGAAACTGACAGCCCTAAACTGGCATAGAATTGGAGAAATTTCTTCGCATCGCCCTCAGCCAGGACCTTATTGCTGGTGATCACATTTACTCGTGCTCCGAGAAGGGCACAGAAACCAGCAAACATAGCGATAATCAATGATTTCTCTTCTCCGCAGTACAAATTTCAGCAATTCTGCCCTTTGCCCCACCCAGACCATCAATGAGCACTAAGAGACTGAGCAATTGTGCGTCTCTGGGTTTCTTATTCCTTTTCCCATGCGTCTCCAGAAAGTGTAGCTGACCAGCCCGATACAGAATGGCGACCAGTGGGATTACGATGTCATCCGAATATCCACCGTCTTTTGGACGCTTCCACTTGATATCCCTTTTCTTTATTTCATTAACCCATCCCCTTAGTTCCGCTTTCATCCCCGCCAATTTATTTGATCTAAACTTGTACTTTACGAATAAGACTCCCATTGGCTTGTTAGTATTGTTGATTTTTCGGATGATTCCGCCGACTTTAGTAATTGTAGCTATATTTTCGGAATTTAAACGATGTGTTACAGCAGCTCGTACCAATTGGCTTAGATTCAAAATGCTCTCTCGGCTTTCCTCGCTATATTTCCTCATGTTTGCCTCAAATGTCATTGAGGCTTCTTATTGTAAAATGTCCAATGCCCTTTTGTTCAATACCCATTCCCCCAACTGAAATTTTGAATGCAGTTGAGTATGTCGGCTTCACTCACTTTCGTACTCAATTCCTGAAGGATTTCACCCAACGAATCAATCAAATCTTCATTAAATTTTAATTTAGTTAATAATCTTTAGTTAATTTAATTAATGTTAATTTGGACAAGTCCATATTTAAGCCCTTTCTGATCTTTCTTCTTGGTTAACTTCAGCTGAAACTGGTCCAAGTCGAATCCAGCCGCATGGGAGAATTGGCTCATAAAATCCAGCAAACGCCTTTGGAAGGGTCTCTTTCTTCGTGTCCTTCTTGAACTTTTCAGAATTCTGACTAATTCAGAGTGATTGCGTGATTTTCCACGAGTTGAGTAGTTATGAAGTTTTAGTTTTTTTTTTGCCATTCACCTTTACGGCCTATCAATTTCGTTCCGTAGGAACTTTGCGATAAGATACTTTGCGACCACCCTGGATAATCATATCAAAAGCCAGGATGAGGTCTTCACTGGGGAAGATGAGCTCAAATTCATTCTCTCTTGTAGCAATTTATTGTCTGATTTTTCCTAAAGTCCCTGCAATTCAAAGTACCAAGTGTGTCTTATATCCGAATTACATACGATCAGCTCATGGTCACCACTCGCAAAAGTGAAAAATTTTTTGGAAATTGGAAATTGGAGATTGGAAAACTCGAGTGTTCAATTTTTAAGGAGGCGGGTAAAAAATTTTAAGGAGGCGAATTCAGAGGAGGTGAATTAAATTCAAATGAGGAGGCGTTTTTCAATTCTTAAGAAGATGCATTAATGTATTCCGATTTTTTAGTCTGGTATTACATTTTTGTCACATTATGGTTAGCTTACAGTTTTCATCTACCTTCAATATACTACCTGGAGTTGTATTTTGTTGTATTATTTTTACCACGCTAACTTCGCCTTCACTATTCGTTGCTGGAATTTATACATATCCCGATCAATCTGTTTCGAATCCGCAAAGTCGGAGAGTCAATGTTTTCCTAAAATTAATAAGTTCATAGTGAAACTAAATACAAGGCCTGACATTCTATGACTGAATTTGTTCAAAGAGAATAATAAATGTAACAATGATGCGATACTGAGAAAAAATTGTAAATTACTAAAAGTTTAATGGAGTTTGTATCAGTGTAATTAATACTGTATTCAGTTGCAATCGGATTTTATTGCAATAAGAATGGCATTCAAATTCGTAAGCGGAAAAGACAACGCTCACGGAGATATGTCGTACTGGTTAGGGTGAAATGAAACATTAATAAGGAAACGGGAGGGAGTGAATTGGAATTGACGCGGCAAAACTTTTTTAATAAATCAAAATAAAGTGAACGCATGCACGCAGAGCAGAGCAGAGTCAGTTTCCTTCTTGTTGTAATAATATTTGAAACTATTCCATATTATTACGTGATTTTAAAGTTAATTTTATCTAAGGATATCCCGCTTTGGAATTGTATCAATTACATTTGCTTCTTTCCTCCTAGTAATTTGTGGATGTTTTGTTGTGCTAATTGGAATTGAACTAGAGATTCTGGCACCCCAGTCTACTATTAGTAGAATTCTCAAATTGGAAAAAGAAGGAATTGATCAGTTCCTGAAAGGCATAAATGCAAAAATTGACCAGGTAGGGAACACGGAACACAATTTATTCATTTTATTCCCTGGCGGAAACCGAATTGAATTTATTTATCCTCCGCCAGATCAATTTGTCCTTCAGGAAATCCGTGAGTGATACCTACACTGCAGTTGCTAAAGTACGGCTGCCAATTATTCAAGCTCGAATTGCAAGTATAAAAACGCAAACTTCCCAGTATGAGATGATGTCGACGAAAATCCCGGGTGGTCCTAAAACTTTCGTTTCAAGTACACTAGAAGAATTGCAAGTCTTATTTGATGAGCTTCAACGCATTAAACGCGAGGTAGTCCGCTTTTCTTTCGTCAGACTTAATTTTAAATTTCAAATTTCAACATATAATTCTAATAATATTGTTTATTAAATTGCGTGTTTAGGCAATAGCTACTTTAAACATCCGCAGTGACAACATCCCAGAAGCCATGGAGTACCAAACTCATCCCTTCGGCCACGTTATCCTGCCCAAGTCCAGGCCAATCGTGTCCAGTCCAGAACAGATGCAAATTCTTACCGCTAATGGAATCTTTTTAGGGCCAGAATCCTGGAGCGTGCCGGACGACTTGGCTGGAGTTGAATTTGAACTCGAATCACATGTCACTCTCGAACAGGCTAGTGAAAAGTTGAAGTTAGCATCCCAGGTCCTTGGAAAGTTGAGTTTGTGGTGCATCGTTACTGAGGAGGCGCAAGAGGAGGTATTTTTTCCAATTAATTAAATCTACGCAGGGTCTTGTTTGTTCTATTAAACGTATTTCTAAAATTTGGTACCACTCCAGGTTCTATTTAACTACTACAAAGAAAATACACAGTTTCCAGAAGTCCTGGCCAAAATTCTGTTCAAAATTGGATTCGGTCACAATCAACCCATTGCAAAGATTTTTGAAGCGGCGGCCCGACCCGACCCTTGGGCTATACTGATGGAAAAACTTAAAGCTTCGGAAATGGACTATGAAATGAATGTAGACTTACTTTTTGGTGAAGGGCACGATGATGTCAAGTTTTTAGCAAAGGCGTTGACCAGAGTTAAAACTGAATATAAGAAACACGAAGACATTTTGAGGTCTATTTTCCCTATGAAGCTTGTTGTAAGTTCGATAGTAACCACTTGCTGATTAATATGAGTTTTTGGTTGGAATTAAAAGAAAATGCTCTTCATGGTTTTCAGCTCCTCGACAGAGCAAAAACGTACATCAAAGAAGCGGTAGAAACCTTTCAACCCGACAGGAGTATCATGAGCGAATTTGAGATTTATATCAAGTTGCACAACAGCATGTTCGATGACATAATACAATTGGGAGACCGAGTCCGAAAATTGGGGGAATTGGGAAAACTAAAAGTCTACAACTATTTTCCCGAGGACTTGATTCAGTGATATGATGGATGTGAAGATCTTAGTTTATGCTCAAGAAGATTGGAGTGTCATGCTTAAAGAGCCAGGCGAATGACCAAGATGGTACAAATATTATTTATTAATTTGTCTGTGGGACAATTTATTCACTTTGATAAATAAAAGACATTACTTAACATTGACTCTTAACTTTCTTAGTATCAAACTACGCTAATTTTATCATTCCTTACAAACTTAATCCTCGCGTATACTCACCGTTTTGTCATTTTAGCACGTTCTCTTAACCTCACCAGTTCAAAACAACTCTAAAATATGCACGATCGGACTTCTTACTCCTCGTTAGGATTACTCGCTTAAACCTAATTTAATTAGGTACAAAACTCAGAAGCATTGTTGACAGGGTGTTCCAGCAAAGTCAAATAAAAATCAAATTGATTGATTACTAAACTCTTTTTGAGTTCTGCTGTGTCTATCTACCATCAGTTGGTACCATTATGGCGTCTAGGATTTCGGGACATATTTCTGGGGGGTTTTGAGGGTGACGGGCTCAGTCAGTAAATGGTAAGGTGAAGGTATTTTTTGGTTTGGTCAAAAAATTTTAATAAATGGCGTAGTCACTATATGGTGCAGTCACTAGTTTTTGTATGGTCGAGTTACTATTAGATATGGTGTATTAATTGGGAGCCAATCTTGATTAACTCAATAATAAGTTTGAGGTTTGCTGAATTTCTTAACCACTCGATTATAAATGCGAGAATGGCCAAAGTCGCAGTAACGCCAAAAATGTAGAAGCAAGACACAACATTACCTCGCAAAGTTAATGGTTTAATTCTAACACAGTATCTCTCCTTACGTTTTAACTGAGTAATAATTGTTTTTTCTTCTAGTGTTGGATGAAATATATTAGTCCACTTATCCCATATATGATAAATACCTGTTGCAATGAGGAGCTGAGCTCTATCGTTGTGCCGGGGGGAAGGGATCCGGACGGGTAGAATGGATCCGATGCCTGGTATTGGAGCTGAATGCTGGAGTTTCGGATGCTGAGAGGCCTGATGTGATGACCTGACCTGATGACCTACCCTGCTAACTGAGTCCCTGACTGATTGGTGCTAGGTTCCCGGTGTGCTAATCACTTTCCTAAACTTCTGGAGTAAAAGAGGAGAGAGACGAGACGGAGAGAGAGATGCTTCTTAATGGGATGAAACCCAATTTACGACTGATTGAGGAAATGAATATACCGCAGAGTTTAGGATAGAATGAATTGAATGTATATTGTGTATGGGTGTTCCTTCCCGTGAGGGAGGGAACCTAACCTAGTAGCCTATTGAAGAGTGAGAGAGTCCAAGGGGGGCTGGGGGATCCTCATCCCCATATCGTAAATTGGTTTTACATATGTAGTAGTGTGCATGTCTATTTTCATAAACATATTCTCACCAAAAATTCCTAGCTTCCCCTGAATGAAGTTTACATTTTCTAGCCTGGTGTCATTTATTTTTAAGTTGTCAATGAATCCTTCAAATGCGTTAACGAATACCGGCATCTGCATAACGGCAGTTTTAGGAAATATCATTGACAGTCTAAAATAGTCTTCCAATACCATATTAAATTCAATTTCATTTGCAAATTCATCCCGCAATGTCGGATTGGGGTCAGATATAAAAAAGAATGACTCTGCAAGTCCATAGTATTTTATTTTACAGTTATTTTCCCATCTATAAAACTCGAGACGTTTAGCAAGAGCAGGATTGAATTCCTTAATGCGTTTGAAAATATTTACGACAAAAATCGTTTCTGGTGTTTCCTTCGTTCCACACATTGTTGGACTTTGATCTCTTAAATACGTATAACCCCACGGATGAAATTCGCGGGTTTGTGCGCACGTATCGTCTCCCAGTTCTTTAATTACATATTTTATTATCACCACGCAACTCACTTTCGTGGTGGTTAGAATTTCAGTAGGTTTATATTTTAGCTCCGTTACAGCGAGGTGAAGTTTATACACTGCGCGTGCTGATGTGATGATTGTGAACCCAGTTAAGTTCTGATATTGGGGGTAAATTCCTACCAAGGGCTAAGGTGCCGTAAGATCTGAAACGACAATTCCTTTGTATCCATTGGTCAAAATAATGCACATGAGCAACCAGAGCCCAATTATGATTCGGTACTTGAATTTTGATTCCAATAGAATTTTTATAAGAATTGGTGGAGCGTCAGGTGCGGCATCCAACAATGTTGTATACGATTGAACAATTAATTTTAGAAAAGTATCTACGGAGGTCATTTTCTCAATGTCGACAAGAATTAGGATCCCGCCAGGAATGAGGATGAGACCAAAAACTAGAATCAGGAGCCAAGAATCTTTGTCAAAAGGTCGTGTAAATAATTTTAAATTAAGCATTTGTGTAACACCTTCTGTGGTAGTGAATACATACTCACTTTTTCCCATTATGGATATGTAGGTATCGTAGATGTTGTATTTATCTCTATAATAATATCCATGTCTAACCTCAATTGATTTGGTCTTAAAATTTGTAATGTCCTCCCTAAACTTCGTGCGATTCTTAATTGGCTCACTGGCGATAAAATTTATGACTTGGAAACATAAGGACCTCATTGCATCTTCTATTTTAGTTATGTCAGAATTATTTTTAAAAGGATTAGCACGAAGGTTAAAATTTAAAACAAAGTGAGTAGACGTGTTTCCGTGAAAATGTTTTGGCTTCTGTTCCTCCTTGTAAAAATAATAACTTTTACCTTGACCCATTTGTTCGTGGAATATTCCAACTTCATGTTTCAACTCAGCATGTTGCATTTCGGCAAACTCCAACTCAGTGCGTGGATCGTCGGTGTAGGATCCTTTTGGGAGTACGTAAAATTGATATACAATCAATCTCGTCTCGATCACTTCAAATCTGTAAGAATCCACTCGACCGAGATAATGAATAATTTGCTCTACATTTTTCAAATAACTGATAACTCCCTGGTCTTTCCCAGTGTATTCCCTTGAGTGGTTCATCCAGGTCGTAATTTTGTTCAAGTAAATCGGATAGTTTGTGCAACGTAAGTTGTAGTAAAGATGGATATCGGAACTACTCAGGCCCGATAGTCTCTCAGGAAACATGACGAACAATGCATAACATGCATATCGCTTTCTTGGGCGTACAAAATGTGCCTGCTTAGAAATATCCTAAAAAGAATTTCATATTTAAAACATTGAAGTGAGCCAAACAAAATTGATGACATACGCCTTCATGATGTGATGGGTATTTGCCATTACTGCCAAACAGAGAGACAGGTGTGGTGATTGGTGTATTTAAACCGTAGCCGTACAATTCTGGGATAAATAATGAGATGTAGCAATCCGAGAATCCAGCAATAATGAAGTCCAGATTTGTAATTTCAAATACGCTGAACCAAAGGTCGTCATTAAATATTTTAGATGGTGATGCTGATGGTGAAACAAGACCTGTGGTTGTAACAAGCAATGATAAAACTAAAATCATCTGCACGTCTTTTCTGGACTATAGCTTCCTCTGTACAGTGCTGTAGAATCAAATTCTAAAAGAAATTGGCCTCACCCACGTAGAAGAAGGCCGAGCGAATAAAAACTCACAGTAAAAGTTTAAGTCTTTTCAACCTTGTTTCAAACAATTCCCTTCCTGACTCTCCAATGCTCCTCAAGAAAAGCAAACAAGAATACAAAAAGAAAACACGACATGGGCTTAGAGTCTTTAGGGTGACCTTTTAGAATCCTCCAGCTGATATTGTAACTTACGACGCCTTATAAAAGAAAACATGTCAAGCATATCCTTATGTCTGCTTGGAATTAATAAGAAATGCCGCAGTTAGTTTCACGTCTGGAGTTTATGCTCGAAGTTTTTAAGGCCTAAATGCAATTAAGCTAATGATATTTTTTCAAAACAATCAAAAATCTGTCATAAGAATCTTTTCTTACAAAAACATAAAAAATCATATAATTTTTTTTTGCAAACTCATGCGTTGAAACAGCAAAGTAACCACTCAGCCGCAGAGACAAACTTTGAAACGCAGCGCTGTAAGCACACTGAAATTGCGTTTAAACTCAGAAAACAATCCAGCATTTTGAGCCATTATCAAAAGAAATTGGTGGCTCATCCACGTAGAAGAAGGCAGAGCCAATGAAAACCTGGGAACTCACATTAAAATTTTACGCCTTTTCATCCATTTTTCAAACAATTCCTTTCGTGGCTCTCCAATGCTCCTCAAAGGAAGCAAACAAGAATACAAAAATGAATGAAATTCTGAGTACCCCTGCCAGATCGATGAGGGGGAGAAATGCAGCAAAAAAACGCAGCATCTATTCGGAAGGGGTACCCCTGCCAACACCTGCTGTTGCCTTCATGCGCCGAAAGAGAGAGAAGGGTCATTGACATTCCGGAACGGGGGATGAATGAACGAGTTCAATGACCCCAGCCAAGCATAAAGTGAAAAGGAATCGGAAAAAGGAAAGAGAGGCTACCGACCCTTCGGAGTATGACCTTGCTAAGTTGAGAAGAAGTTGGAAAACATCCGAACCCGAATTGCATTTTAAGTACTTTTGATTATCGAGCTTTGATTTCCGAGAACGTTATCACTTTGAAACTCAAGACGGCTTAAAGGGTTTAACAAATTGCGAGTAATTCAAACAAAAAGAAACAGAAAGGAGGTGAATTAGTGAAAGCGATCTTCCTACTTTGAGTTCCGGATCGTTAAAAGTTGACTTACATAAACAAATTTTTCCAACCGATTGAAAGCGGTATACAATGTTAGGTGTCATGGAGACCATAATCT
>Ga0194135_10000754_pt1 | contig 18848 bp, 16 predicted proteins | sample LitLau_LLRF_2013_FD_134024 | JGI IMG/M metagenome (GOLD analysis project Ga0194135, IMG submission 134024) | Freshwater sediment microbial communities in response to fracking from North America - Little Laurel Run_MetaG_LLRF_2013 (version 2) | ecosystem: Environmental > Aquatic > Freshwater >...
CCCTCTATCACCACCAAAATTATTCACATGTCCGCGGCAAACCGACAACTTCAAAAAAGTAAATAAACTTTTTGTGGAATTTAATAAATCATTGCAATTAATTGCAATTTCCGTGTTTCCGGTCAACTGCTCACGCTACAGGTTATGCCCAGACTCCAAAATCGTCCAGCCTCTGAAAACTTTACGGTGAAAGTGTCTGAGCGCTTTATCTCATCAACTAAAACAAGTTAGTTGAACGCGACTTACTGCCCCGACCAGACATAGCCGTACGCCGTACTACGTTGGGTCTCCTAACGACATAATAGCCGTCATGTCTTCATCGCAACCTTCCGTCCAATTTCAACAGCTCAGGAAACACATGGCTCTGAGTAGACTAACTTACACGGAAGAATGGCTAGCAGCCTGCTTCGACTGGCTAACTGAAACCAAATCTCCGGTAAGTCTAATTTAAGTCTCCTCTCCTACTGGAAGAGTGACTATTATTAAATTACATTAAACCGGGACTTGATTATATTGGACAATCCCTAGATGGAAATGACGGAAAAATTTATCCAAGACCAAGTCTACCTCCAGTGGCTGGATATGAATTTAGAAGAGATGGAAAGCATCTGTCTCCCACCGGGATTGGAACAAGAACGCTTGACGGTACTCAATGGAACATTTGCGTTACAGGTAAATGCTGTCTAACCGCGCGCTACGTTGCTGATCGTCTGAGTCTTTTGCGTTTGGCTTTTCTTTAATTTTGTAATTGACGTGGGATGCGTGACATTTGTTCACTGTTCTGATTCCTTTGGTTCCAGGTGAACTCGGTTCAGGACATTGGAGAATCCGCCTACAGTCAGTACAACAAGATAAGAAAGTTGGAGAGTGAGAATACAACTGTACAGGCGACAGATAGCACAGAGTTCATTGCCACGTGGCAGCCTAAACCTCGAAGATGTCTGTACATGTCAATGACAGATGGATCTCAGAAAGTGTATGGCTTAGAAGTTGAGTCGATAGCCTCCCTATCCCTTGGAATGGCGCCAGGGTGCAAGGTATAGAAATACATGACCATGGCGGCTGAGTTCATACGATAATGAGTAAGACGTGTGTTTTTTCGATTTCAGATTCGAATTTCTGGTCCTCTGGATTGTCGACGTGGTGTACTTCACCTAAAGCCGAAACACGTGATGATGCTAGGTGGGGAAGTGGAAGACTTTGCCATTCCAAATTCAGCCGAGAATGTTATATGCAAAATTCTGTACGAGATTATGCATTTTGATTCTCCTGTCACTGTGTGAACTTACTTGCTGCTTACTTTACAGGAAGAAGCCACTGTCTACGACCATCAGTCAGTTACAACCACAACCGTCTAATCCAAATCACCCTTCATCTCAAAGGTCAACCGCTCCAACCAATCCCCAACTCCACCCATCCCTTCCCACACGTTCATCCAATTCCCATCCTCAATTTAATTCTGCCACACTTGCTGGGAATACACAATTCCCACCTTCATATTACAATCGAACTACTCAACGAATTGGATCGCAACAACCCTCCACACAACAGGCCCTAACAGGCTATACTCAGAACCCTTCCGCGTCCGCTTTCGATGACGAAAACGACGATTTCTTTATGGACATTGACGAGGCTGCTCTACTGGCATCAACTGCTTCTGACACACAAACGCGACCACCAACCCAAATTCAGAGTACCTCCAGACCCTGCGAGTCCCAGTCAAACAGCACGAAACCCGTAGTTAGAGTGCCTCCTCTAAAACGAAAACCTCCAACCAATTCAACTTCCACTGCGAGTGAGGCCTCAGTTAGCACTGGAAATTTAAAAAAATCAGAGGTCAGTGCAAAGGGGAGAAAGACAAAGGTTCTGGGTCTGCTCAAGCGACAGCAGCCAATAGCAACACCCCCACGAAAACCCAATAGTGGTTTCAATTCAAGTGATGACGAATTGTTCCTACTGGATGAGAGTAATTTGGCTCGGGAGTCTCCTGAAGCCCCAGTTCCCAATTCACCAGAGTTGATAACCCTTGATGACGATGATGAGGAGCCTCATAGTCATAGAGTAGCCCAACCCCCGTCAAAACCGGCGTCGACCCGATGTAAAGTGATGCCAGCCGCTCCTTATCAATACATCAAGCAAATCATCAATGGACAAATTAAAGTGGGGCAGACTGTGTCCATCAAATCAATCGTCTCCACCCTCACTTCCAACATCCAAGTGGACAAGACGAGTGGTGAGTGGAAACTGAGTGTTAACATCAATGATGGATCCGGATTCCTCATCGCTCGAATTGCTCCAGCGGTGAGTCAATTTGTTTCCCTTATCCGGCCGTCACTCACCCGTCATCCCGCATCAAAGGTTGACGCCTTTTGCTGTTTAATTACCACCATTTCACAGGTACTGGATGGCATAATTGGATTCTCACCCTCCCAAATGAAACAGATCAAAGCCTCAAAGTCGTCCGGAGAAAGAGCCAAGGTCGGTGCGGGGATGAAGCTCTTGACCAAGACCCTGGTCCATTTCAGCGGGATAATGCGGATCAAAATCTCTGCGGAAGAGAGGCTAATCATTGAGATGATGGGGATAACAACCGACGACGCCCATTCACTCGCAACACGGACATTCCAGTTTGCCTCATAGACTCATTCATCGAAGAAAGAATCCCAGTGGTAAGCCGAAAAGTGTTCAAACCTCAATCAAATTCGAAACATTTATTCCGTTAACTCGTTCGTTAAGTTTTAATATAGGACTTTATCCAATAAAATATGAAATAAAGGATCTCTCCCATGTTACACGGACGAGAGGGAGGGTACAGAGTCAATTTGGAGGTTTAGGGATAAGTCGAGCTCCATAGTGTCTGACCTTGAATCGATCAATGAGACGCTTTCGCTCGGCAATTGAACTGCTTGGCCTCCTTGTCCGGAGGGAGTCTTCCAAGTTCTGAAAAGTTAGAATTAAGAAAAGATTAAATTGAGTCGGTTTAGAAGTCATAGGCACGAGTCAGGAGTCACTCAAAGTCTGTTTTCCATTGCCTCATTCCGTAGTCTCTGTCTGCCTTCGCATGTTTTAATTGGGAAAAACTAATTAAAGATTCTTTAATGAGGCCCATGTTATGAAAGCAATTTCAAACTCGAATTATACTACTCAAATAGTTACATCCCAGAAATAGCATATACCCGCGATTTGTTAGAATACCCGCTGACGATTCCTTCAAAATCAAAATGCTAAGCAAGGAAAATGACGCATGCACTGGGAGGAGGGACTCGATCCTGAATTGCTATTGCCAGTTTAGCCAATTGGCTTCATTTCCTCAAGAAATATCATGATAACGAAAATGGACGGAAGCCATGCGAACATTGTTGTTATATCAAATCAACGGCCCCGCAAACGGTGGACGGAGTCCTCCGCGGCTAAATTTTAATCCCAAAAAAGTAGACTACTAGAAGGGCACATGCAGGCCCTGACGACTAGACAAAAACAAGAGAGATGCGAAGAGAGTGAAGCGGACACAAACCTGTTACCAGCCCCTGCCCCTACGGAAATGGAAGAAGTTGCCCGAGACGTGCTGGACGAGTCCAGATTCCCTCTAACCTTAAAAGCAATCAACGTTCCCAACTTATTCTCCAACTTCTCTACCCTTCGCTCCACGGTCTTGTGGTATCCGATCACACGTCGCTCGTAGTAGTCCCCCAATCCACGAACACCGCCAAGGCCCAGCTCAGTTGTTACTCGATCCATTGGATCCTACCAAATCAAAAGGCTCACAAAACCAAAAAACTTCAGCAGTGACATCAAAGTCACAGGAAATTAGGGAATCGGAATTACGAGAAATCCATGTGATACTCCAGCCACTTCCTTCTCTACCACGGCTTTCAGCCTGGACGTCAAATTCTCATAATAATTTTCGAGGACATCTGAAAGGACTTCAACAACTGCTAAGTTCGCTTCTAATCAACACAATTTCAAGTTATTAATTTGGGCATGAATATGAACGAGACATAATTGAACAAAAATTACGTGAGAATCCTGCATGTGCTAGAAAGTCACAAACGCCCTGGTCCAATACATCTTTCAGTGAGTTTTTCTCAATTTTAGCTGTAGGCATCAGTTCCTCCAACAACGGTTTCCGAAGATAACCTTTCATTTCCGGCCGCTTCCCAATGTTCACCAAAACACTTTCCGTTTTGAGCAAATAAATCGTTCGCTGGAAAATTATAAAATGATAAAAGTTCAAGTGACTACTAGGCAAACGAGCATAGTAGTCGCAGTCTTTTTTAAACGACTACCTCGAGTTCTCGGCTGTAGGCTAAAAGTTCAATCGTGTGATCAAAGATTCCATCAGGAGGAGGAAACTCCACAGTTTCAGGATTCGAGTCCTGGAGGGATTGCGTGTAGCGGTTTACAAGAACCATGGAGGGATGCTGGAGAGAAGATTTTCTTGTCGTAATTCTCATGGGCTTGGGCTTTGGGTTGCACTTGGTGGTGGTCCTGGATGTGGAAGCTTTTGAACAGTAGCAGTTCCCATTTGCGTTAATAACCTCAACACATGACGAGGCGGCACATTCTGTACTGTTGGAAACAAACTCACTGACCCGAGCCAATTCCCTGAGACTCGTGTTCGGATCAATACAGCTTGGCAAGGTCGCTGGACTCACTTTGCAGGAGGTTGTGGTTCTGGTTCTTCGATGCGGCGTCTCCTGCAGCTCCGTTTCAATTGAACCACTACGTAAGGCGTAAGCGGCAGTGAGGAGAGCGAGCCTAGACAAGTCAAAGCCGAGTTGGAAAAAGAACAACAGAATTTTCGGAAATTCTTATTAACTTACCCAGATTCGGTAATGGTCCGATGAACCGTTGTAAATGTAAACTTCTCTTTTGTCCTCCGGCATTTGAATAGTGTCCCTGGGCGGATTTTACATTTTCTTCGAAGCACAAGGACTCGGTGTCGAGTTTTAGAAAGTTTCTTCTTTGGAGAGTGCTTCAACTCTGCCTTCGTAAAACCTGGTTTCTTTCCATCACCTTCAACTTCTTCGGCATCGGCATTCTGCTGACTCTCATCGAAATCTTTGAAACGTGGAGGTGGTGGGGGCATGCTTGAGCTTTCTTCATTGGCACCCTCTCCGCTTTCGATTCTATTTAGCAGGAATTCGACATTCATTGTATCCGAGACGTTCGGCTCGTCAAGTGGGTTAGTATTGGTGGTATTTGTACTTGTACTTTCAATTGAAGCAGCATCGTCACTTTTCGCCTCATCTGAACCCGGTCCCGAGGATGTAGAATTCAACTCAGCTCCTTCAGCCGCCTGCTCTATTAAGTAAAGTGAGGAAAATTAAAAGTAGTAATGTGTGGATTGATTGATTGAAGTTACTTTCAAATTCTTCAACATCGGTTGGCAAAGTTTTTGATTCAGCGGGCGGAGGATACTGATTCCGGAGTGCATTCCGGAATTTCAGTTCTGCTTGAAGCTTATCCTTGGCACTTCCTCCATCTCGTGGTTTGAACATCCATGCTCTCCTCTTGAGTTTTACTGATGCATCCAACCTTGTCACGGATTCCAATATTTTGGATAAACGTAGCGTCCTGTGAGGTTTCCATGTTTCGGAATCTTGCTCCAATGTTTGGGTTTTCACAAAATTACGTTGAGCGTTTTGGAGAACTCGACACGCAGATGGGAAAGGACTTTCGGTTTGACCTCGTTTCAATTCTTGGACTTTTAAGTGTAGGTTCGGGAGTGACAGAACTTTGGGTGTTTGGTGAATAAGGGACTGTAAGATTCGGAGATGAGTTTCTGAATCGGCAGCGGGGACGGGGAACTTCTTGGAATCTGGTCCCGACTCTTCCCGCAGAAGTGAAAGATGCAACGGTTCAAGAATTTCCTGGAGCTGTTGTGATCGCAGCGGATTTTTGGGAATGGGAGATGGTGTTTGAAGTGAGGTGCTCCGTCCTTGGATATTTACCACAACCTTTGGAAGTCTCTTATGTATCAAGTGAATATCGGAGTTGGACGAGGTCGCTCTGGTACTGGATATCTGAAGAGGTTCTGGGCATCTCCCTTCTTGCGCAGCTTCATTATTCCGGACTTCTTCCAGTGATTCCTGATTATGCTGAGTATCCTGTAAGAATTGACCAATCAAACGAGAACGACGCTTCATTTCATCAATCAATATCAATTTGTGTAAAGATTAAAGATACAAGTTTCAAGCTTACCATGATACCAGACAGCAGTGGAATCCTATGAAATTTACCGATTAATTTCAAGATTAGGGAAACTCTAAGTTCTTTCCATTCACATTGAATCAAAAAATTACTGGGGAAATGCAAATACGAGCAGTCAACTATTTACAAATTCAAAAACCGGATTTTGGCGCGTATAGTTCAGTCTCCTCGCAGCGAATCTGTTCATGGCTCCATTCATTCCAGCTCCTGCTTCCTGCAGCGCCGAGCACTGAAAATGGCGTATGAGAAAAATTAAAAGCAATCATGTCAATCAACTACATTTGCATTTACTAATCTACCATTATTCGTGAATCAAAATTGGTTAAACATTTGGCGACAAAAATAAATTAATGTGCAGCTGTAGGGTAATTAAGTTTAGGCAGACGCGTAGGGAATGATGATGATTAACTAGGATAGACAATTGGATTAGTTGGGTGGTGATGACTTATGAAATAGAAATCTATCAGCAAATCCTGGCGTATCACATTTGAGGGCTTCATAATCTTTGGTCCAAGAAATAGTAAGGTTGAATTCCTTTGCAAACCCTTCATCCGAGAACTGTTGATTAAGTCGGGAGTAAAAGTTCTGGATATCGAACCTTTCCGAAGGAATGAGCTGTGTAATGAGTTCTGGAAAATTATGGAGCCACTTGAGTGAAAAGTAAAAGGAGAGGCTCCGGCCGGGTGTCGGTGATCCGAAAATTAAGTCCAAGTCCGGTGTCTCATTGAAGCCTTGCTCTTGAATCCGATGTTGGGTGGTCGGAATGCTGTCGGTGGACGAGGAGGACGAGGACTCGGACTTCCACTGACGTTTCTTTCGTGATTTCTTCCTTTCTTTGTTTGGCCCAATCGGGATAGGATTCTCATTTATCTCAAACTTCTGAATAAGTTTCTCAATGGCCTTGACCTCGTCACTCAATGTTTTCTGGGACACAATCCCACTGGATCCAATGCTTGTCACATCCACGGATTTTGTAGCTGACTCTTTCCCATCAGTCCCCAGGAAGGTGACACTTGGAGAGAACTCAAATCCACCCTTCTTTTGTTCCTCGAGCAATCGATCCAGTAGTTTTTCCAAGGATGATATTTTCTCCCGAAAACCCCCAGCAGTAACCTTCAATTCAGAAGCCTTGGGCGATGCAGCACAAGTCTGACTGGAGGATTTCGTCAGTTGGAGAAAGCTCTCCTTATCTTTCTCACAATAGGATGAGGAAGTTGTAACTGTTCCCGTAGTGTCATCATCAAAAGTTACTTGCAAATCAAGTCCTTCCAAAATGCTTGACAGCGATGACGGAGGATGTTTGACTGGTATTTCGGGTTTTGTAGTGATCAACTGCGGGGAATCGTCTCCCGTCGAGCGGGTACTGAAGGAACCTTTTGTCGTACTCCCTTGTTCTAAGTCTGAGCTCCTTGTTTCCTGTTCGGAGAGATTGACTTCCGCTGAATCCGACTCTGATGATGGCGGGGCCTGTTTATGTCTCCTTTCGGTCTTGTCTTCTGCCCGGCCATGAAATTTTGGGGAGGTCCGTAAGTCGTCAACCACAGCCATTTCATCATGGAGTTCTTGCTCCGTCACGCCTGTACAACAGTTGAGTGCCGAAGGGTCGATGGGATGAGCTTCCGTGTTGAAAATGTAGCCGCCTGCGTATACTGTGCACTGACCCATTGGATTCTCAATCACGGTATAGTCCTCTCCATCATTATGGATAAAGTTGTTGGGATCAAAGAGGAGATAAAGGTACTTGACAGTTTCCGCCAAGAAAAATGACTCCATTCTGTCTTCGAGCGTCAGCGACGTGACATCTCGAACCTAAAGTTCAAAATGCGCATTGGCATTATCTCTTCTGCGTCACCAAATGAATTTATTAATCTTTCAATTTACCGTGGCAAACCCGCATTCCGTTTTCATGGTAGTCTTAATACTGTGAAGAATATCCTCCCCAATTTCTAGCATGTATGGATCTCCAGTGGCTCTGTACAAATACATTGCAGACTCAACCAACTCTGGTCTCAAGGGGTAACCCTCACGTAAATTCGTCGCCTTTCCCTGTGAAATTTAGGATTGATTTTAATGCTCATCGAGTAGATGTACCAAATACCCTCAAGATGAAAATTAACTCACATGCAGAATGTTGTACAATTCTGGCAGTGCACCATATTGTTTCCAAATTCGATGATAATTAGCAATGGCTTTTAACCCGGGACGAAATTCTCCAACAAGTGAAAGCAGACCGGGCCAATACGCTTCAAGACTGAAATCAAAAATTAGAATTAAATTTCTTCAATCAACACTTTACAGTTTGCATATCCGGGACAGTTTCTCACCTTTGAAATGTTGTTGCAGACACATGCCCATGTCCCATTGTAGCCCAAATGTACCATCCACCCTTTCCCAAATGTTTCTCAATCGCATCAAAGCTGACTCGAAACATATTCATGAGTTCCGGTTTCTGAAACAGTATTCCACCTTTGACCAAATACTCAAAGAAAGAGTCAACGCCAGCCCCAATCCCTAAAAGAGTGAAAGTGACTCAACTTCTTTTATAATCACGGGAAGACTGCACCGTCACCAAAGAGTTTTATATTCTTACCCGAATCTACCGCAGTCCATTTTCCGGTATCCGTGTCTATATGGTTTCCGAACAGATCCAACTTGGACCTCTTGGAATACAAGGAATGCAAAGCGCGGAGTGCAACCTGTATGACCATGGGATGTTAGTACGAGTAAATTCAACACGTGGTCGGGTTTAATTAGATTCATGTCCTACCTTTTCATACAGTGGATCTCCTGTAAGTCGTGATAAGGTTCCAAATTCTACTAAAAAAGTACCGACTCCGGCAGTGCAGGTAATTGGAGTCTCCTTGGCTGGAACTCCATATCGTAAGTTGACAGTCCCAAATGGCATCCCTGTCTTCGTATCAAAGGCAGGTAGAAGTTTCCGAGCGACTTTCTCAGCTAAATGCAACAAGGGACCATTACAAGGCCATCCTTTGTCAACCTCCATCCCGGCTCTAAGAATACATAACGGTATAAATCTGGTTTTTACTTTTACTTTCTTTTTCATTTCTCACTTTTGACTTAGTAAGTGAGCACTGAGTAAGCCCCCAATGATTCTAATGTTAGTTTCAAAAACTGAAACGTTGATATTCATATCAAATTGGGTGTTGTCAATTATGAGTTGAGCAACTCTTCGGAACTCGGAGAAATTGCCTAGAATGGCTAGAGTATCCAACGTATCAATCAGCGTCAGGGAACAGCTGCAATAAAAACATGATGGCATGAGTCCGAGCTTGGAGGCGATGAAATTGACTTCTAGATTCCAAATCGTTGATCGTTTCTGCACCTGCTCCAAGTGTCTTGACCTGCACAGGATAATGGCATCAATTCATCGAATGGATATGCATGCTGAATGTAGGAGTCATAGGCATGATAAAACATTGTCTTCACCTCATCCCTGCAAATCCAACCAAATTAGAACATCCAGTATTCCTAAGTAAAACCTTAAGGAAATCTTCACCAGCATTACCTGAGGTGTGACAATCGTTCTTGGTCGTAAACTCGAACAGCTGATGTGTGATAACTAAAGTTTATCCAAGTTAGGATCCAGGCGAGTCCTACAGTAAATGTGGACCAATTATTCATCCTTTGAATGATTCCGTTACCGAAGTACAAAAGGTTAGGCTTCGGCTCTCGCACTTTGATGATTTATCCACATTTTTCGCATTCTATAAATCCGACAAATGACAACACGACAGCTGAGGATTTTCCCGCCAAATTTTACTTTACCTTTCTCCAGTGAGGACAACCAGCCTCCACTTCGTTCTTTTGTCCAGATTTCGGCTAAAATTGCTTCTGGATTTAGACATGATTGATAAAAAATGAATCTCATAACCCCTGGAAGTGTCCAGGATTTTTAACTTTTTCGTTATCCTCGTTTAATTTCTGAATTTATTTCAGTGATTTCCCACAAAAGTCGCAATATTTTGAAATTCTTATAACACGAAGGAAACTCAAATTTCAAAATAAACAGCCGAGAGCGGGAGGAGAGAAGCTCAAGCTGCTTGCGCTGCTGCGCTGAGGATGGTGATCGCTGATTTAGCGAGTTCAAATTCTATTCAACGAGTCCAAACTCGACTAAAAGAAAGCTAGAGGAAAAGGGGTCAGCGATCATCAGTTCATCAAGTTGTCCTCAAGGAGTGGAGAACCGCAGTTCCGTGTTCCTCGCATCCCCTATCTACGATTTCTGCCGCGTGCCGCCTGCACTGCACTCACTTCCTTTAGAAAATTAAGTAAGCAAAACGTTATCTCTTCCCTTCCTCCCTTCTCTTGGATTTCTAATTCTACGACTTTATAAACGTTTTAGTTATTCTTGATTTACAGGATGTTCTTGAAAGCCCCGAAGGGAGTATATGGGATCCGGGATGTCGATGGAGAATACAATGACGTGGCTGACATTGTGGCTCTGTCAACCATGTCTCCTGTGCACGCCCATGTCAACAGACTCCTAGAATTTGTTGAGCAGGCAAGACTAGCATCATGGGAGGCTTCATCATTCGCCAGAGTCGAAGCTCTTAAACAATTCGAGAAACGCGAACAGGAGAAATTTGACCAACGGATGAAAATTTCCAGGGAGCGACTACACGAGGAATGGAGTGAAATCAGACGGAAAGACGAGAAAAAACTAAGGGACATTTTTCAAGAAGTCGAGGATTTGGGTCGAATACAACAGTTGGAATCAGAATTAGCCCACAAAGTGGACATTTCAGAGGCTGAGGCTGCAGCTGCATTAGAGGCAAAGAAGAAAGAGATTGAATTGGAGCGACTCGAACGGAAAAGGTTGGAAGAAGAAGAAGAACGGCAAATCGCTGAAGAGAAATTAAGAAAAGAAAAGGCACGTCTTGACCTCCAACTAAGGCAACAAGAAGAGGAGGCTGCGAGGCTTGCCCAAGAAAAGTTAGATCAAGAGCAGAAGATTGCCTCGGCCTCAGCAGGCTCCCAGGTTCCAGCGGAGTTTCAAGGCTGCATTTTCTATGAGGATTTGCTGAAATACTCAAACTCTCAAGACTCATTAGACCAGCTTAAGCTCCAAACCAACCATATCACCAGTAAGTCAAAATTTTACAAGGCAGCCGTTAAGGTTGTCAACGGACCTCTCAATCAGATCTCATCCGCCACGCGAGCGAAAATCGACCACTTTACGGATTTGCTCAAGGGTAATCGAGTTCATGTTCCTGGTCTTGACACTCCGTTCTCAATTGCCGACGGTAAGCATTGCCGTTCTTAGATGTTGCAAGAATGCTAAATAAGGTTCAATTTTTTTAACTGTTTACCTTTACTTACACCTGCAGAGAAAATGCACGGGGATATCTTTGTCAAGAATCTTCTCGCCTTCCGTTTTGTAAAGAAAGCTGAAGCCGAGGCAAGTGAGAACAGACTAAAGCGAGAGAATCTGAATTACTTGGCCGTCATTGGGGTGGCTCTCGTCAAAAGGTTCCCGGACTTTGAGGAACTCCTTCAAGCCCATTTCTACAAGGCTTGCCCCTTTCTCGTCCCCTTCAGTTATCCGAGGAATGGAATGGATATTCGAGCCTACGGAGCTGCCCTTGGGCATCACATCAGTATTGGGGATGACAATAATAAGAGCTTGGAAGCATCCATCACCCAGACGCTCCTTGACAAACTTTCGGGGTATCCGATCCACCATTCTTTTATTCTCTAAATTCTAAACCATTGGCATCATTAACAACCATTCCTCATTTCCATCATTCAATTACTTTTAATTTGTTTCACAGATATTGTATGTTGTATGGTTTTATGGTGAGGAATATGGACTCTCAACCACTCACCGAGAATCACCCCAATCCCTTCTTTTTCCCATCGGAAGTCTGGAGAATTCTGGCTACAACTCTTTCTCTGGGTATGACCTTTTAGAACGATTCCAGGCGAGACCTCAAATCAGACTCAATACAAAGTGAATTAAAATAATCTATTAAATCCCAACAGATCCCCAGGAGGAAGTCACTGCCACAATACTGCATAGTCTGCTGGAAATTCTAAACGAGCGTCTCTTGATTAAGTACGGAGTTCAATACGCGAAACTCCTAAGCTTCCTTAAGAAAGTCTACCTTGACAGGATTCGGAACGTCACTTCGAAAGGAAGATTCGGTTCCCTCACAAGACTCGAGTTACTCCTGGAGAAATTAATACGCTAACTAACATTGTTATCCTTCAAGACTCAAGTTTTTGATCATCAGCGATGCGAGCTGACCATTTTAGATTAATAATTACATTTACATTCCCTGATTTGTTTTAAAGCTCTCACAAATAAAATCCCAAGCTCATTGAATGATTCTCAACATGAACTGTTCTACCTATAATCTAGTGCTTGGTTAAGATTAATATTAAAATTACAAACCCCTGGAAAGGGGTCTTTCTTTTTTTTTCTAAATGAAATCTTAACCCACCAAAAAAAGCAATCATTAGAATGCCGCTTTAATTGATACCACAACTCTAATCCAGGGACGTTTACATTTTTATTGAATAACTCTTTTCCTAATCTTAAGCTGCTTTCTTGATCATTTTCCATCCGTTTCCATTTGTTGAAAGTAATTTTGTTACATTTTAAGGCATCATTCTTCAATGATATCATCATTCGATGATAAGCCGTTGTCTTATTCGCTGATTCAATTATTAACTGCGCCGAAATAATCCATTCCACATGAGTGAGAAGAGGTGGACAATTAATCCCAATGACGCGAGGAAGGTGCGACCAATAGTCAAGATATAAAAATGCAAGATGAAGCGTCCCAGTCGGCCGGTTCCTTTGGGGTTGTCCCATGGGCAAACGAGGAGGGTCTCGGAGGTACGAATGACGTGTCGAAGGGTACAGTGGTCCATAATCAGTTCGGAGACGACCAGAACCAAAACCCAGTGGGTGGCAAATCGAGTCTTGAAACCAAATCATTTTTACTGTCACAATTGTCAATTTAAGGAAAGTGGAAAGTAGAGTAATCCGAGTTGTAACTTGTAATTCTCACGGCAGTAACTCCAAATGTTGTATCTCCAGGGTTGACATAAATGAAATCCCGGTCCAACTGCAGCATAACCAGGGAAGTAAGGAGGAAAAGGATCACGATACCAGTCCTCTCGTCAATCTCCGCCAAGATGATTAAATAGTGAACGCAGAATTGGAACGCAGCAGCAGCCAACAAAAGACTACAATCGTAAACCTTAAAAGAAGAAGATCAATTCATTGGTGAAGTGAGGGCGACATACAGGAGACAGCTTCATTAGCTTTTCCCAACTACCTTGTAAGGGATTTGAAAAAGGGAAGGACGCTTACCACAGACGGAAGTGGTCCCCATACCATTTTGTGTCAAGGGTATTTTCAAAGTTAACTAATTAAAGGTGTGGTTTAACGAAGGATGTGAATCCCGATTTCCTGATTCAATTAGCTGGAGAAAAGCAGTTTTGAGTTTAGGGGTTGGAGTTCGTTCGGTTGACAAATCATGAGGAAAGGTTTGTTATCATTTCATCAATGGACAACTTAGGTCAACCTATGAGTTACCATGATGTCTGTTATTTTAAAATTCCTGCCATACCGGAAGTGAAACCGGAAATTGCTAAAATGCGCTTTGAAATGAACTAATAAAAAAAAAAACGAAACTAGGGTTTAGTATCAAATACAAAGGACGCAGACGCTCAGCGAAATTTATTTTAAACTAATGCAATTTAATTAACAGATGAAATCTTAGGTAGCATGCTGAAGTTCTAAAGAAAGAACAGGGTGGATGCAGATGTCTTCACAGTTTCCATCTTTTACAGTTTTTTTTATCTGCAATAATGAGAGTTGGACGGAAATCCTGGGCTCCCAGTCTTCCACTTCCAGAGTGATTTGGGTCTCAAAAGTATTTTTTAAGGAAGAGAAACTCAAAGGTTAGTGTTAGTCAAGTCCATGTGTTTCCGTCGCAGCCCTTAAGATTTTGAACGCTCCAGGATTAAAATTCAGTGTGTGTGTGTTTGTGCATATGTCCTGAGTCCTACTGCTCTTAGTGGATGATGCTGGGAGTGTAAAAAAGGGAAACGGGTATTCATTTACCGCGTGCCCTCGTGCCCCACGTCCTTCTGTTGGCCCTTTTAAGATGACGGAAGGCAGCTGTTGAATGGCTCAATGGAAACTGATGGGAAAGATTGATGAAAAGTGGGATTTGGGTCCTTGCGTCTTCTGCTGGGCCTGGACTACTGGGGCCCTTAAGAATAGGCTCAGCTCGGGGAGAAAGGCGGACCCGGAGCTCATTGTTGTCCTCCTCATTGTCAGAAGATCCCGAGACTTGTTGAGCACGAGCCAGAAAGGAGCAACAGGCATCAGCCGCCTTCCTCCTCCGTTCCTATTTCCAAAGGTCATTCCCGGCTCAACATCTGCCACTTCCTTCCGATTCCTCGAAACGGGGTCCACGGAGAGTAAATTACCAAGCATAAGGATTCTGCCAGGCTACTTTTATAATCAACTCTGCGAGAGGAAGGCTCCGGCGGACTTCCTTCTCACAGTTCAGTTTTCATCTTCACCTTCAACTAAGACATTTGGCAGCGTCGGCGACTGACGCGTCTCAGAAACAGTAGTTATGAAGAGTATTTATAATCAACTGTCATTGTGAATTTCGTATCATAAATAAACTCTCTCCGCAGTTTCAGTGCGGGGATTCATCAGCCTCTCCCTACTGCAGACGGCTCCAAGATTTTACGATTACGATTTTACGACCCTCCGTTCCATTCCGCTTTGCAATTTCTTGAGTCACCTTCAACATTTAAGATAAAGGAACGACGGAGTCTGAATTAGTTATCAGGAGTATTGGAAATTGGGATCATTATTATTACTCCAACTAAACGAGGCGCGATTTCTGGACTGACGCAGCAGTCGAAAGTGGGTCGATACATGAAAGACGCAACACACGTCAGCTCCACAACATTAAAGACACAATAATATTGTTATTGTTGGCTCGTCCAGGTGTTAACAATGGCACATACTCCAAGCAACATGATGTTCATGCAGAATCAGCGAAGTAAGTAACGTTCTAAGTGTCTAATTTGTGTAACCAATGAAAAAAAAATCTCAGTACAAAAAGAGTCTCATATGGAATAATTTTTGGATAATTTTGTATTTCGGTGTTACTGATTGTTGTAAATTCGTTAAGGAGAATTCCCAATTTCCAATCCGTATTTTACTCTTTCCAGATTCAGACGTGGAGATTTCCATGCTTCCCTCACCCTCCCCTCCGTCAAAGAAGCTCCGAAGGTCATCTGGCTCCTCCTGTACCTCTGTCCTGGGATTCAAATGGTCCAACTTTATCCTCACCGTTGCAATCGGGATAATCATTATCATTGAAATCAAAATCATGTACGAGACCACCAAGACGTACAACGAGTCCGCGAGTCAGAGAAATGAAGTCCTGGAGAAAACTTTGATCAATTTGACTGGAAGCAACAATGATCGGAATGAGTTCCTCGAGAAGCTCCTCAACCGCACGGCGGAAGTGGAAGACAAGATTGAAGACACACAAGGCCTCGTCATCCAATTGTCCAAGGAGAACAAGCTCATGTACTCGACCGGGGAGAAGAACTTTATGGAGACGCTCAAACTTGTTCGGGAAGCCCTGACCATGAATACCAACACCGTTATTCGACTCTTGGATGAGAACAGTGCTATTCAAACCAAGCTTCATAATTTGGAGGAATCTGTGGCCTCTGCTCATCGGCGAAGGAGCAACGCCTGGACCACGACCTCAGCTGCTTCCGGGGTCACACTTTCCTCTGCAGCTGGACTTGTGATTTGGGTCGTCTTCTTGACCATTCGTTGAAGATCAAGTTTGTCCTTCCTGAATAATCCCGACTTTCATCCACTTTCGGGCTCTTTCAATCCCACTTACAGTTTACATTGTTTTTTGAGTCAATTTTATAGTCTTTTTTGTATATTTTATAAATTCACAATAATTACTTTAATTAAACTCAACTTTTGAAAATTCTTCACAAACAATTGAACCTCATCATGTTCCAGTTTAAAACAAAAGGACATTGTAATGCAACTGGTGTAAAATAATTAAAAAAATCCGTTAAGGAATCATGGGCTCCCCATTCTGATGGCTGGAAGGCCGGCTGATATCCAGCGTTCAATTCCACACTCGTTGTGTCCACGGCGAATTCGGAAGAATCCCATCTCACCTGTAAACAATTCACTTGGGCAATTTCAATCTTCATCAAGGAAATTGGAATCAAATGAACTTACCGAACTGCGTGTTCCAAGAATTGGCCACTGTCCAGTAAGGGACTCCATTTTCTTCCCCCCAGCCAATAATCTTCACACCATGTCCACCCACTATATCTCCACCGGTATGATGGTAAATGCCTGGAACCAACAATGGAAATGCATTTAGAATTTACCCCAAACGGATGAAAATACTGATGACTAGTGTTTATTCGTGGTCTTCATCAAACCGGATTTGTAGGAAAGGAAATCAGTATAAACTGCAAATGTTGCTGAGACGGGCCCATTCTTCATCAGCTCAATTTGAACTTGCGTTGTGTCCCTCCTCCCCACCCGCACAGAGTACGCGTCTCGTCCAAAATGGAGGTCATCCTTGTAGGCAACGGGGTAGGACGGCTCACACTCCTTCCTGCACTTTGGTGTTGGGATATAAGGCAGGTCTGGTATACTACAGTTTTTATGTTCCCCAAAATGCTCACACGACTGGATTTCGTAAGGTTGACATCCCTTGTTTGAACAAAACCAATTTCAATTTAAACTGAATCTGACTGAAGGGATTCCATTTTAAATGGCCATGGCGTTCAAACTCACTTGCTTTGAACCGTAAGGACCTCCGCTAACAATTCCTTTCCGTTTCCAGTAGCGCCATGCCAGTGAAGGGAATCCTCCGTTGCATCCTGGTCGGAAACGAATTAGAAATACAGATTTCGGAGAACTCTGAATTTGGAATTTGTGTACAAATCGATTGGATTTTACCAAATCCACAGAAATTGAAAAACCCGGAGCAGCAGCTCATGAGATTTTCAGCCGAAAATTGAAACTGTTTCCCTTTGCTGGCAATGCAGTACCTATCCGTCATCGTTTCCGTCACCTTCAAAAATTTATTTACTATATGGACCTGCTGGGCAGATTAGAAGAACTTTGTGGATTTCAAACTTTGGACTTACAGCAAACGCCCAGCAGGATCCACATGCCCCTTGATCCCTGATTTCATTTATTGAAGGACAGTTTTTCCACTTCTGACGAGCATCAAAGTCTTTGGGAACATGGAGCCCGTCGACGCGGTGAGGTTTTCTTTCTGGAAGGCGCATAAACTCAGGTTCCTCCAAGACTCCCATTAAGCCTTTGATGTAGGTCATACTTGTGTTGACATTGAAGTTCCGTCCAGCCTAGAATAATTCCAATTGAAATAGATTTGTGACCTTCACATCACAACTACCATCATGAGAGCATGAGAGGTTACGAGTGGGTACACAATTGTACGTAATTCCCTTACCTTCCACAGTGGTTTCAAACGCTGATTGATGTGATCAATCATTTCATCCGACAACGGATGAAACTCAGTCCCCGAGTCTTCCTTGGATGAAATTGCGAATTTGGCAATCCCAAGGCCAAGAAGGGACGCCAATATAATTCCAATCCCTGTCCAATTCATTGTTGCCTTTCTCTAGTTCAGTAAACCTTTTAATACTAAAAATCAAAAACCCTTTCCACTTTGGGATACTGATGGAAGTCCCCTTGCCTTTCACTTTTCTAAAAGTGGCTCTAACTCCGTTCCCTTCCAATAATAACCTTATTTTAGGAATAAAAGTTCAAAAGGGTAGGTTTCAATTCCAAGTAATCTCCGCTGTGTCAGCGTGTTGTTGAGTGCCAGACTCGCACTGCTGAGCATGATGGGTTGAGGTGACTTTTATAAAGATGATGGCCAGGGTTAGGATGACTAAACCAAGCCAATCGCAAAGTCCAATATTGAAGAATGTTGGATGATTTTGTTTCTCAATTGAGGTTTTTTAGAGAAAGATCAACACGTCAACAGCAGAACACTTACATGAGATCTCATACCAAAAGACTCGAATTCACTGTTCAAAGTTCACAGTGGAGTGCAGTGCAGTGCATCCATGGAATATTATTACTAATGCCCATCTCTCCCCTGATAAAAGCTTTTTCTTAATACAGTTGAGTAGTAAAAGTTGATTAATAAGTTTCAATGATTCATAGATCAAGCAATTAAATGATAAATTAATCAAACAGATCAAACAATCCCTTTTCCGTCCAAAGCGTCTTTTTTATATCCAAAAATTTTCTGCGCTGTTTTACTTCTCTTGTTCTTGAGATTGATTGCGGGTTGCATTTGCATTCTACATTCTTTCCAAACAAAAAGCGGTAGTAATTGCTACCTGATTAATTAAATTATTAATTGATGAAGTGAAGAAGATTGAAGGTCTTCACATCGTATCGTTTGTCTCCTTTGATTTGATCTCCTGCGTCCTGCCGAAGCAGTCAGCAGGAGGCGGGCTTCGAGTCCGGCATTTTCAAAATCACTTGGATTGCGCTTGCGATTGATTCGAATTTAGACAAAAATAAGAAATTACACAAA
>Ga0194135_10000755_pt1 | contig 18835 bp, 15 predicted proteins | sample LitLau_LLRF_2013_FD_134024 | JGI IMG/M metagenome (GOLD analysis project Ga0194135, IMG submission 134024) | Freshwater sediment microbial communities in response to fracking from North America - Little Laurel Run_MetaG_LLRF_2013 (version 2) | ecosystem: Environmental > Aquatic > Freshwater >...
ATTAAATCTCTTGTTTATAATCATCTGACTTCTAATCGTTGTAACTAATCTTTACCTCAAATTATCCACATTAGATTAGTTCTTAGAACTCTTTAGACTGCTGGATGCATGGGAGATCAGAGGCTGCCTTTGGTTAGAATTGAATGCGAGTTTAAATAAATCTGATTTGAATTGAAGTGAAGTGAACTGTTTCCCTAAAATGAATTTTGCTCCCAATAATGAAATCAAAAGTTTCTTAACTGCTGCTCTCTGATTTAAAGGACGACATTTTTTGAGACTTTTGCAAGCAATTTGTCTGACAGCTCGCGTCCTTCTGGACTTTGTTTGGAATAAAAAATTCCGAGAAAATAAGAATATCTTAATTCAATTTGCACTCAAGCTGTTCTACTTATAAGTCACAGTGGATTAATCCAGAGAAAATTATAAGATGTTGGTTGTAAGGGCCTTCAATTTAAAGCAAATGCGAATAATTCGATTAATCCTTTGCGTGGTATTCCGGACAGCACGTGGAGAGGCTATGAAGTTTTTCCTTATAAGGAAATTATGCAATAAAAGGAACTAAAACCAAAATAAAAGGGAAAGATTCAGCGGGGAGCTTCTGCAAAACCGTTGATATTCTCGTTAATCGGATATAACGCACACAGCAGATTAAATGAAATTGCCTAATAGAAACTTGGAATCTGTCATTATGCTTTCTGGAAGATGACTTACTGGAGACCGTTCAAGTTCTTCTCAACTCGGGAAGAGGATTGATGGATTGGCGAATTGGGGTTTGTCGCCGTATTGAGTAGTGCCCCATTGACTGTATTTGAAATGGAAGTCCCAGCAGGTGGAACTGGAACATCTCTCGGCATCAAATCTTCCATTTTGTCACGACATTCACACTCGGTGTGATTGTAGAAGACGAGACGCTCCACAGATGAGGCCCGATTGTTTTCAGCTAGGATGCTCTGGAAATAAATCAGAAAAAGAACTTGTTTCAACGCCTTATTCTTCATTCCATACCCTCCAACGTCCTGTCCAGTTTAATTAAGTCTTAAATTATTAGACGTGTCTCCGTCTTTCTGGAACTCTTTCTTATGTTCCTTCCTTTCTGGGAATCAAGTCTTAAATGCAAAAAGGCCGATCCTTTTAACCTTGAACTTTTACTTTCCTTGTGGGATGGGGCGGCTATGATTTTCTGCCTCTGTACAAAGATAGGTTAAGTGGGGTTTATTTTGACGTTTCCTTTTTCCGTCTTCTGCTCTCCATCATCCGTCATCTTCATCCGGACGGCAAAAGGAGTTGAATGCCCAAGAACGATTGCATTTCAATCAAGGCATAATTTACGTGAAGTAAGTTCCAGCGTTTAGTGGGGATGGCAATAGAGGCGGAGAAGTATTGCATGATGGCATAATATCCCTCCTACACGATTCCCTTAATTGAGACAATAATTCAACAATGTCTGTCTCCCTTGGGCTTGACCACAAGCAACTCCACTCTTCAATATTCCAATTCGCATTTACTGAATTGAATTTGACTCTGCGAGAAGTCTAATGGATTTGAAAATGAAGCTTCCATTGTTTGAGATCAGAGATTAATTGTCTGGATATTTTCCTCCGCCACCTCCACCGCCGCAAAACAAGTGCATATAGGTCAGGCTCAATTAAAGATCAAAGATCCCCTTTCCCATTCATTTGAAACAAAAAAGGAAGATTGGGATCTAGGAAACAACCCACTGAAATATCCAAACCACTATAAATCCTCTCTTTAATTTTAATTAAGAAAAGCCATTCCGAAATTATTAAGATTTTATCCTAAATTAAAGTGACATGTGTGACATTAAAAAGATTCGAAAGGGATTGGCATAATTGATTGAACAGAAAGTGTTGGATCCAACGTGATTGTACTTGATGACAGAAACCCTCAAAACAGGTTAGGTTACGTGTTTGAATTCCAATGTCAACTTTTTAAGAAGTCGTCATGCTTAATCCAGCCGTTTGTAACATGTAATAGGTCGTGTGTTGTGTTCCTGGAATGTTCAAATGCGATTCCAATGTGGGGAGATCAAGTCAAATGTGATCAGCGTCAGCAGTAGGTAAGTGTAGAATGCAGTATCTTTGAATAGCGAGATTCTAATTACCATGAAACAGACAAGTCGTAAAGTGCTGATGATAAAATGTCTTCTACCGAATTGACCTTTTACTGGGTGACACGACATTGGACAAGTTGGTTTGATGACATCGACATCACGCCGTCCCACATCAGCCCTATTCCGTAGGCACAGTCATCTCCAAAATAACCTCATGAAGAGAAAGGTTATGACTTCAGGCTCCACTTCCTCTGGGAGGATGATCTAACTTCTTAATTATTCCCGTTCTACAGGAAGTCTACCCAATATGCTTGGAAAAATAGAAATGATGAGGAAGATTTTAAACAAAGAGTTATCTTCCGGCGTGCCTCCCCACCCCATTCATCTTGTTAGCGGAACGACATAATTTATGATTTGCGTGAACCCTGCGTGTCTGTGCGTCGCCTCAACGTTATTTCTTTTTATGGTGCTGATGGTGTTAAACGGCATCTAATTTAGGCTCCGCTCCAATTGGATCCGCTAAGGAATGAAGAATGGGAAAGTGTCATTGCACCACAAGTCAAAATCATAAAACTAAAATTACACTCCTATAACGCAGACAGGAATCAAGTCATCAGTTGTTGTTGCAAAAAATATTTTCACACACTCGGTCGGTCGGGTAAAATTTTTTTATTGTCGAGTGTGCATTGTTGGGTTAATTTAAAAGGTCGCGTATCCAATTTACCTTCCAGCAGAGGTCCCACTTTAATCTGCTCAAAAACATCAGGGATCAAGTTTTCATGATTATTAAAAATCGTCCTCATCATCACAAGCAGCTGCGCCCTAAATTCCTATCGCCCAACGAATCAGAACGGACTCACGCCTATGGCGGCCTGACTCATTGAAATATATTTCCTCTATTCGCTAAGCAATCGACGGTTCTTGAGCATCTGCATCTCTCTAAAGAAAAGTTTGAATTTTTTTCTTTAAATAACCGATTTGGTAAATCTTCAAATCCTTTCCGCGCATCTCGAAGGATTACAAGCACGCTTTTATTGATGCGTCAGTTATCAATTTACCAGATTGATGATCTTTCCGGTCCATTTTATATGTAGGGTGACATGGTACTTTATAAGACGGCCGCATAAAGCCAATAATATACCATTTTCCGGATCCTCCCCAGCATCCACCCTTTTGTCATCTCTCATCTCCGCACACAAAAAATTCAGATGAGAAACAAATGCTTTCTCCAGATGGATATTGATAGTGCGGCGGCGGCGGCAGTGGTAGACAACCTCGCGTCTCATTTTTGCACAGGAACCAAATGGAGCCTCCAGATTACGGTGGATCCAAAACGTAATGGTCTGGAAAAGCTGTTTCATAATCGAATATTGGAAAGTTGTGAGGAGATTTACATTAATCTCATGCTCCTAGACCTAATCAAGTTAGCTAATCCAAGCGAAAATTTATTGACTTTATAGTCCCATTAACTTTATGACCAATTTTCTTCCGTGAAATAATCTCACTGCTTTCACCCCCTGAATCCAAGCAACACCAGTCTACATCGAATTTTATGTTCATGGCGGCGTCATAATCCTTATTCCCCTTTATTAGACTTTTGTCTTCTTATCTGCTGTTTGATCCTAATGTGCGACCGAGTCTGGAGGAAAGAGTTATTAAAATTTCCTTACGTAAAAGTAGAGCTCCACACGTTGGGTTGTTTTTGGCGAGCAGGTGAGAACATCATGCCGACAGCATCCCGTATCATCTGAGCACTGATGAAGGATCGTGCAATGGGGGACATACGTCTTACCCGGATGCGGGTAATAGTCTTGGACTCGGACGAGTCGAGGTTTTGGAATCTTACAGTTCCCCTCTCTTGATACTTTCAAAGCATGGTTGATGGCTTCACGGATTGACGTGTCTTGGATGGAAAAGTCAAGATCGAATTGAATTTTTGAAACATTGATTTGGCAACTGGAAATTGGAGATATTACCTGGAGTCTGAGCGTGGGCATGCGTTCTGCTGTGACTGTGAGCAGTTGCACTGTTACCAGCAGCGTTGGTGTATGGACTCCTACCGGTAGGATGATGAGACTGTCCATAGGAATGCCTCATCCTTGTCTGCTCAACTGCCTGACGTGAGCCCAAGTCTCGCCATTTCATTTGGGAGTAGGAGAGGGGGGCAGGTGGTGACGGAGTCGTGGTCGTCGTGGTCGTCGTTGTTGAAGGTGTCGTAATTGGAGCACCGTAGCTGGGACGATAAGCTCCGTTCTTGTACGAATAGTTCTGGAAGACACCAAAAACAAGAAGAAATGAATTTACCGCAGATCAAAATTTTTCACCCAAGCTCAGTTTTTACAGGGAGAGCTCGCGGTGCCATCCACGACTCGGACCTCTGGAGGTCATGAGAGTTCATTGATTTCCTTGTATACTTTCTTACAACGTCTCGGCGCCCATAGTTTTACTCCAAGCTACTACACACGCTCTCACCATCTCTCGAGTTATTCAATTTAATCAATTCAGAATGGAGTAGTTTTGTGAATGAAGAGATTTGTCTCTGATTGACAATGATGTCATTTACTAGCCTGTCAAGAAATTGCATGTGTTGGAAATGCACGATTTCGCATTGGGCTCAGGATTCCTGATCATGAGTCCGCATAATGCAATTAATTTAACCCTCCTGCTCCAACAGGGATTGAATTTGATGGATCCGAGAGGGGTAAGATGGATTTTGATTAGCATAACAATATTTGGGTTCCCAGATGGACTCCCAGCTCCCCTCCCCCTCTGCTCTGCCGTCGACGGACTCTCCTCAAAAGAAGATGCGATTGATGGAGAAGATTAGACAGACGACACTCCTAAGGAACTTTCCACTACACAGACACTACACTGATGGACTCCCATTGTTCTCATCCTTCTATCCCTTGTCTGGACATAAAGATCAAAGTGAGGGAGCGTTTAAATTCAATTACCAACATTTCTATTTTGGGTAGCCGCAAGGGAAAGGGAAGGAGGCTGGCTGGTGGAGCGTCTGTTTACATCCCATTCAAACACCAACATGCATCATGTTTACAAGCAAGAGTTGAATCCAAAGACCCAATTGTGATTTCCCTTAATTGGATCTCCTAACCGCACAAATAATCGTCACTTCCCAAAGTTTTCCTTTCCTTTGTCTCTTATTCTGAAAGGTTCAGAGCGATAATAATTGTATTAAAAACAACAAACCTTTTCTTCTTCTTCCTGATTGTTAATAATGTTTCAAGGACGAAGAGGAGCACGGAGGGCGTCAAATAACCAGACGGACAAGAAAATCGTTGCATAATAAACGGCCGAAGAATGATGGAGGTGTCCAATGTTCACCACGGGCCTGTCCGTCATAATCTCACAAGAATTGCATACTTATCCCATGAACAAGAAATTATTAATTTACACAAATCTCCTCCTGAACTTTTGTACTCGTATACTGTTGAGCGATCGTGGTCCTTAGAAGGCAAAAACACGTGCTGAGGCGGTTCAGAGGAGCTTCTCGGCTAACTTCAGTATAATAGTCATTATGCATCCTACGACTTTCTCCAACTTTCGTTCTCTCTGTCCGTGATTGGAACTTGAAATTTGGGATGGATTTGAGTGATTCCTCAAAGAAATTAAGAATGGATCCATTAACGGTACACACGCTCAACATCCGCCCACACCTGCCACTCAAAGGTAATGAATCCGATTTCCCTGAGAAAACAAAGGAGACTTATTCTGATCTGACTCATCATCCTCTCCGGTTTCGGGAGATTAAAAGATATCAGAGTCCATGCTTTCACCGCCGCCACCGCCCCATGTCCCTCGAGGGACGGTGGGTACCCTTTTGTAGTCTTGTGTCCCTGGACAACTGCTCAAGAGAGCCTTTCTCGAATGCAGCGATGCATGCCTGACTCGGAGTGACTGAGATTAAGGACAAAAAGGAGTGACAAATTGGTTCTTATTTCCGATATTTCCGTCTCCGCACATTTCCTCCCAGCTCCTCCTGGACAATGAATATAAACTGGGAAGGGATTACGGTGCGTGCGTGCATCATGCATTCCATTCAGTCCTCAAATCCATTCCATTGAATTGTTGTCTATATCTGATGTTCTATTGTTGTTGGATTTGTATTGTTCTTTCCTTCAGTAATTCGAGTCCCTTTCTTATAATCTCGATACGAAATAAGAATGCAGATGTTCCGGGCAGACGTCTCCGCATTGGATATAAGGAATGGCTCCCGCATTTCTGCGTCATTTCATTCGAGTTAATTATTATGCTCGTAGAGTCTTGAAAACCGGATACAGAAATATGGCACAAGCACAAACCATTTATTTCAGAAATATAAAAGTTAAAAACGCACTTTCTAGAATTTCGTAAAAACTGGGAGGGGATAAAAATGGAGTTAGTATAGGCATCATATTTGCAAACTCCGCACTACACAAGGAGGCAGCAGATCCTTAAACATTCAAGTTTTATTGTACCCTAAACACTTTAAGGGTTTCACTATTATTGCATTGAAAGCGTTTTCCAGTTGACTTTTTTTTTATTCTGCATTCTTAAATAAAAATCCTCCCAAGCTGTAATAATAATATCCTTTAAAGTCAAAGTGGGGTTTTACACTTGAGAAAAGCCATAAAGTGCCATACAACCACCGCCTCACCGCACCGTTTACACTTGGAAAATATTTGGTAAGACGAAGAGCGACACTCCTGCCCCATTCTTGTTTGTTGTTTCCTCGTTTCAGAATCCTGCAATTCTGTCAAAAATGACACAAATAACAGAAAGTAGGGGTGAATAGGTGGCCGTTTGGTGTCCATTCCGAATTTGGACAGAAAAAAAGTTAATCAAAATGCTTGAAGTGTCAAGCGCGTGAATGAGGAGCTCATGCAGTGAAATGGGCGTGGATTACGGAATGAATGAATTTGATTTGTAGTCAAAAGTCTTAAAACCACTAAGCGAATTACACAAAGTTTGTGATAGTTACTTTCACTTGACTTGCTCATTACCATCCCATTCAGGATAATAATTATAAGGGAGATTGAAGAATAATTAAAATCAGAAAAACAAGGTGTTCCGCGTCTTCTAAGCTTCTATTAAATTAACCCCGAAATTAAATTTCAAATCCTAATTACTCCACACTCCGCTCTCCTCAGGTTTCACGACTCGCAGCTCCCTGGCCCCACTTTACGTGGAATAATGAATCACAAGAACCAGGCGAATTCTTAATTGTCGACATCAGCTCTCTCAGTTGGTAATTATCCTTCGGGGACGCCACTGATTTCGAGTTGACTTTTTGAGCAGGCAGGAGTGACTCATCCCCTTGGTTTGTGAAACGCGCGTCCATTGTCTCTAATAAGCAGTTGGAGTTCCCACGTAGCAATCATCCCCCTCCCCCTTCCACGTGCGTCTCTCACTAATCTAGAAACGCAACAATGCAATAACAATTGGGATTATCAAGTGGACTTGACTTTGCATGTGAAACATTTCTACTGACAAGAGTTATTCTCCTCAAGACAAAAAAGATATCAGGAACGGGAGGGTAGAGAGAGAGAGGGGAGAAGTCAGTATTTTATCGCCGAGAGGGTGTCCAATTTCGTGCTTAAACAACATCTTGTCATTAATTAACTTAAAACTTAGGAGTTGGGAAATGTTTCCATTTGTTAATAAATCATAAGGATAATAAAACCCTATTTGTAAGCATTTCCTTAGCACAGTAGAAAGCTCTCGACACGACGGAATCAGCGGAAGTTGCGAAACGGAAATCAAACTCGAGGCTCCTGTGGGCTGTCAAAGGGCGAACAATGGCAGCAGTGTCTACTCTCTAAATCTTTTCCTTTCTCCAATTGGAAACTCTTCGGAAACGGAAAGAAAGTGAAAGTGGACCCACTTTCCTCGACAAAGAAGAAAGACAAGAAAAGAAAACATTCTTTTGAACTCTAAAAGAATTGAATCTACTCTAACTAAGATTTCAATGTGATAACTAAAAAGGATCCCCGCTTCCACAAAACATGAATCCACTCCGGAAGCCATGGACTCTTCTCCCTCATTTCTTCTTCTTTCTCATCTTCCTTCCAAGAAATAGAAAAACTCTCTTCCGTCTCAAGACGTCAGTTAACACATTTTTACGCATCTCCGGGAAAGACGTAAAATGTTTTTCCTTCCGTTAGATGAAACAAATGTCAGCGAGTAATCAAGAAACGCCTCCTCACACATTCTACAAAGAACAGTTTTACTATTATAGTTTTGTCAATAGAACAAAATGCCTAATATCCTTTATTTTCGATAATTTAAGGAGAACCTCACAGCTTTTTGAACAAATCATAAATAATAAATAAATCATAAATAAATAAAATACAAATCAACAAACCTCAGAAGTCATGAACCAACGTTCGACGTCGAGATTACATGTAAAATGCAATGAGAAATTCAAGTTTTTCATTTTAATAGTAAACATCCCCCTTGACAGACACGGTGCTGGTCTAGGACTCAGAATTTAATTTAAATTCTAAAAATAAGTTGCATCTCTGAACTCGATTGGAGCGTGTCCTGAAATATTGATTTCGAGGATTTTCATATTCCGTCTCATCCCCACCATTTCACCTCCGCACTGGATCAGTGAATCCGTTTGACAGGTGAATCAAACTGATAAGGAATAAAGCAATTAATTATCATGTCAAACCATTTAAACGCTTATATGCAACTACATTTAAACAAGTTTCTTCTTCGGTTAAAATGGAAATCCAAACTATCCTGTTCCCCATCATCCATGGAACCTCTCCTGCCTGAGAATCTGATGGGAAAGAAGATCACGCTGTGACAGTGCGAGAGTGGGCAAAGGGCAAGTATGTTTTGGAAGACTATGGACATGGACAAGTTTGAACCTTCCCTTACAAGTAACATGGACGGAGACGGACACCTCAGATCCACGACGTTTATATGCCGATCTGAAAAAGTCCATATAAGGAACGTCAAAGGATGGTCTCTCCATTATGTCTCGTCGAATGACGAGACTCGGACGAATGGAGCTCCTCTACTAAATTTGTTATTCAGAAATCTCCCCAGGTGTGTCATTTGTAAATTGTAAATATGAGTGGACTATCAATGTGTTTTGTTATTATGTCTTACTCCTTCATTAGGAACGTTGTACACATAATCATCAGGGACCCCGATTCCCTCCCATATAGCTTTTGACTCCTTAGCTCTTGGATACTTTGCAGATATTCGATTGAAACAACTTTATCCTACCTAAAATCGTGACCAGCCTTACCCAGATCTTTCTCCGCACGATTTTTAACCGAATTTCCCAATGGTCTGGGGAAAATGCTTTATTGGATAAATTAATTTGAAGTCCTGTCAGGCTGATTTTCACCTGGTTTCGTTGGTTGTGCAACTTCCGATTAGTTTTCCAATTCCAACAGTATTGGCAATGGCTAAAAATAACACATTAATTTTCCGGTGCATGATCATATTCATAAGCCACCTCCTAAACATTCCTGCTCTTCCCCATACTCTCACATTTTTAACTGTAACAAAAGGCAAACAAATTAAAGCTCTTCAAGTTGTGTTCCCTCTGATGATATAATAATGGTGATGGTGGTGGCAAGGCAAAGGGCTTGGCCCTACACTTTCCAACTGAAAACCTAAAATCCAAGGGATGCCTGTAGTTCAAGGAAATCTATTGGTAGAGAGAGAGACCCACCGAGCAGTCTCAAAAGTTTACTCACATATAGAAATTGCGAAAGTTTGGACATTGCCATTTCCTTCAACTTTTTGATTTATGAGAATTTTCCTTTCTCCCCATGTAATAAAACTTGAGCATCTTTGAGTGTATGTTTTAGTCCGTCGTAATGCCGTCTTTTTTTTTTAATAATCTCTCAATCGTAAGGATAGCGTTAATTTCCTTGTAATTGAAATTCAAGTTCTAGAGTTGGTTTAATATTTCACGATTCCACAGGACACGTAAGTGGTGCTTATTGTCCTATTAAGGCTTTTCATAAACACAATTAAATGTGGATTATGTTGTTTACCATATCCGCGGATGAAATGTCGCCTCTATTCCACTTCCATCCACTCCCATAATTCACAAATTATAAATGCCAAGGATTTTAGGGAAGTTTGTCTGCAAATTCGTTGCGCATTGCGTTGCAGTCCCTGCCTGCACCGTAAATATGCATTTTCCCTTTTTTCGCTGTCCTGCTGTCTACCCAATCACTGTCGAAAACAATGTCCATTGGCCATATATTATTTTATGACCACAAACATTAGCAATTTAGCAAGGAAGAAGGAAACAGGTTTTGGAGAACACGAGTTTACTGCCTTTATGCTTATACCTAATTGTCAAAATAGAGAATATGTGTCGTGTTTAAATGGGATACGAGCCACCGCTGCCGAGACACTGTAGCGAATCCGCAGGTATACTACTTGTACGGCTCATTGCCAGAATAATTGAAGACCCCATGACCGATGACCTGGAGTCATTGGACAAAGATTACGCATGTGTGTAGACTTCAATAACATATAAAGCCACATTTCCTGACATTTCCTGACATTTAAGACACCGTTAGTTTCTCCCGAACAGGAAAAACAAGAGGCGAGGTGTGAACGAAAGGCGGAGACAAAAAACTTTAATTAACCATAGACGTTCTTAATTTTAGGAGCCTGGAGCGGAACGGCAAGCCTTTATTTTTATTTTTATTTTCCGTACTGTGATTGTCATGCTACACGTTTCAATCAATGAATTGCCAATTATGATTACAAAGAACTTAATTTCCAAGGAATAATGACTTTTTTTTTTAAATTTCACAAAATTGACACGCCTGCGCCATACGATTGAATTAAAGCAGAAGCAAGCACGGTTCCAAGTTGCGTGCTGAACTTGGAAGTTTCCTAATGTGTTTCTGCGGCAAGTTACAGACTGTCAAAAATGCTATTATTGTTGGGAATGCTCACTTCAAGTTAAAATTCCAAGCTGAAATCTCCCGTGTCATCTTCGTTTCTCACACTTAAATGATGAATGAGCCTTTTTCAATTCTTACGTCAAGTGAGTCCAGCAAGTGTGGAATCTGTTGTCCTTCTCCGTCTCTGGCAGTCTTCCGTATTCGAACAATTGAAGTTATAAATATAGTAAACCAAATTAAGACTTATTTGTACCATTCAATGAATCCTCGTTTTAATAAATCATCTCCTCCTTTTCCTTGTTTCACTCAACTAAAAATCAACTTGTTCTTCAATATTCATATTCAACTTTTTTGTATTTCCTATTTCGAGAAAGTGTTGATTTTACTTGATGGAAATGGATGCACGCCGAGCGCAGCGTCAAAAGTACAGCTTCCCAAACGAAGGGTTATTTTGGTTAACAGGTTTAAAGTGGACGGAATTTCCGCTGGAACGTTCTAAATGGGTTTCAAACATTGATAGGTAGGAAAAGTAGTGGAAGATTTTAAATAGGAAAGACGTAAAGTTCCAGTGAAGTCAGTCAGTCAGGAGCAAAGGAAAGAAGATAATCCAGAAATGAAACCAAAATAACACAAAATGGAAACGTCTCTTTAAAACTGTTTATGCCAAAAAAAACGTGAAAATAAGAAGGTTATAAGAAGCTTTTCCGAAGATCAACCACTTTTAATCTCCATACTTTTTACACGTTTAAAACGACCACCCGCACCCAAAATGGAAGGCTCATTTCCCAAGTTTCCACTCACTTAACTTGTAAAACCCGAAAATTTAAATAAGAAATTAAGGTCGCATTCTCTTCCACGCAATATATTTTAATTGTATGTCAAAAAAAAAACAACAAACAAAGGAGTTGTTTCGTAAGAGGCGCTACATCCCCAAACCCCAACAATGGCAATGACTATTAAATTAGAGAATATTCCGTCTAAATGCACTTTTCGGAACTGCCTGACGGGATTCCATTAATCTATTCAATAGATGAATGAGTTATTGTGACAGCACTACACGACGACTCATTAACGCTTCCAGCAAGAGGAGGCATAGCACCGCCGCCACATCCGATTGGTTAATAACTCCCATATCTTCTTTACGAATTACACTCAGTTTCAGGATCAGGGGAAAAGGATCAGGAACAATAGATTTCTTGGTGAAGGATTATGATTACATTGCATGTAAAAAACCGATTTTTCCCTCTGGCTGGACAAAAGAAGAGTTTCGGGTGAGAAGGGAAAAGGCTCCTTCTAAATTCTTTGTGGTTTGAATCGAAAGTTTTGACAGGGCGTGAGAAAGAAGTGATTTTAGGATAAGAATCTCTTCATAATAATAATCAGTCAGTTCAGGGAAGATGCGGATCAGTTGAGCCGTGATCTCAACTGAGCCAACGTCATCCGCTGGAAGGATTGAAGATGACAGTACACTCTGAACTAACGATTCAAAAGTGGAAAATTTGGCCGGAATATCCTGAATGACATTTAAAGTTAAAAGATGAACAGATCCTCGAAGCACCCTCATCCGGCGTACTAATCTACATACTTATGCATCTCCAATCGAACTTTATCCAAAGGCATAGCATATTATTATTATTATTATTATTAAACCCCATCAAAACTCTTTGGTCAGTGCCAGCAAGTGCGGACTATGGAAGTGATAGAAACTTCCATCTTCATAATGCTTCGATATCTTCCTCGTAAGATTTATTTTTAAAGTCCTGCTGGAATAGATAAGGTGATTTGATAATCACGGGCGCACATCTTCTTAAAAGCATTTTTACTACTCTCCCCACTTTTCAGGCCTTCTTTTTTTTATGGCAGGCTCAAAATGGAACATTGCCCAAGATCACGTTCCAGTTCGTTTTTTTTTATTCCTGATGCCCTTGCTCACTCTGGCAGGACCAAGGTGTCATCAACGGTTTTCTATTCAGAATGGAGGCAGGAATGATAGAGGACTTACCCAATGAGGCGTATTGTCATTGAGCACCTCTGTCTCGTTGTCATCTTCATACGAAGCATCCTCATCCTCATCTTCCAACTCCTCATCAATGGCATCTGCAACCGGAAGTTTCCTGGATTCGGATTGGAGGGGAGATGTCATCAAATCCCCAAACTTGCTAACTCTCGAACTCGAACCATCCCCTAAACTCTGAAAGAAAAAATAATTAAATCATTTTCATTTAATTTAATTTAATCGACACAGACCTTTAGCTGGGTAGATCAAGAACATGAAGAAGGGAATTTTATAACTTAATTATCATTTTCCCTATTCACACCATACTGCAAAAATTCTGCTCGCCAGTCACGACTCAAGACGATGTGCATAAAATTATTTCCCTGGATGTGGATTGGTTATACAAGATTTTTTAGACTAAATGACGCTTCCTGTGGCGCCGAGTTGATGATGCTCATTGAGGAGTATTTTGATGGACAAGTAATTGATGAATTCACGCTTATTATGTGTCTAAAATAATTACAAAGTCATGCCTTGCTCGCTCTAATCCTCTCATCTCTATGCATTTCGGCACAACGGCGGCTTGTAACAATGGAACGCAGTTAACAACTTTATTCGGGTGTTAAATAATCTGACGAATGACCTTGAGCCAACAATCAAGGCGGCTACAAACATTCTGCCAATCCAGGCAGTTCCCCAGCAGAGTTCACTTTGCTATAAATTCTACACTCAAGACCCATATATGACATTCTGCTCTTGATCTGTCAAATTCTACAAGAACACATCTAAAGATGCATCGTAGAAAAGGAGACATTTGAGGCGTTGTTCCTATTTATTACAAAAATTCTTGTAGAATGCCTCATTATTGTCATCTGTATAACAATCTGGAAGGTTTATCCACTAGATGCATCCTCCAATTTCAATTCATCCTGATCTAATTCCCAATAAGGAAAAAAAAACGACTGGGCACTCCTCTGATCTTCTCTCTGAAATGTCGCTTTCTGCTCCAAAATGAAATAAAACCTTTTAATTCGAGGAAATAGGAGCGAGAAATTAATGATAAATGATGTAATAAGGCGTTATGCGAAGTGAAGCCGGTAAACAAGCAAATAAGACATGTTGGTTCTACGTAATCTGTTTTTTTTTTATTTAATCCTAAGAAGCTTCAATGAATTCGTATGTACTTATAATTATCGCAAATACCTAATCCCCAAGTAGCCTCTTCAAAATTCTAAATTGAAGTTGCATTTATCTCATACTTACAATTGTCCGTGTACGTAAAAGGTCAAGCTTTGCTCTCTAATCTAATAATACCTAACTTAGTCAGTCCAATTTTCCTTGTTTGCAAAAATTTTTTTATAAGGATGATGAATAATTTAAGTTGAAATACCCTCAGCACCAAAGATTACCAATGAAATGTTAACTTTTAGCCACTAGAAAGAGTTCATTCCCTTATGTGTATAATTTAATCTCATAGGTCAGGGCAGTTTCCTTGGATCAACAAATATCACATCAAGAAAGATCATCTCTGTCATCAAACTCATCATTCTCAGCGTTCATAAATTCTTCGAACAAATCAGATTGGGTAGGCGGATAAGGAGATTGAAACAAATTACCCGCAATCCTAATCGCCGAGTTCGTCGTGCCGTTTTGTTTAGGCTAGAAACAATTTTGTAACAAAAACACACGCCTCCACATTTCCATCAAGATTTGTGTATAAGTCGTTTGAAAGTGTGTGAGTCTTCCTAGTCGTCTAAATATAAAATGGGACTAAAGTAGAGCAATTTCTTACACATTTTGACCTCCTTTCTTTTCTACTCTTAATTCTGAACGGATCAAGAAAACTTGATTGTGAATCAATTAGAGCGAATTATCTCCAAATCCCGCTATTGCCTGGTGATGGGTGAACTTTAATTAATTAAGTCCACAGTTCAGAAGATCGGCAGGCATCTTGAGCCTGGCTAACGTTCCCTGAGTTCATCTGGGTCGCCTCACGCCTCACTCCGTGCCAAATTTGCAAAGTGCTAACAAATCAGTTTAGCACTTGCATCACTACTGTTCAGAAAAACGGATTTTCTGTTCCGTTTTGTCGTCTTTCTGTTGGTCTCTTATTTTAGACAATTACCACCGATTCAAGTCGCAGTGACTACGACTATTCCCATTGGGTATATAAACGTCCACTCGTGGATGTAGTTACAGTTTACTAATTTAGGTCACCCGATTAAGTAAATAATTGTTCTGTTGTAAACTTATGATTCACATTCATGTTCTAACCAAAGTGAATTGAGGATTAAGATTGGCAAACCTTGAGACTAGATTGAGAAACGCCATCCAAACGATTAATGACCCGATCCAAGCTCTTGAACCGTGGAAATTGATGCTCAGACTTTCTGGGGGATGTGGACGGTGACTTCTTGAAAGTGTAAGAACTGACGGGAGACTCACTGAGGACGGCATGGACACAAAGTGTAGTTAGAATCCAGAGGGATGAAGTCATCCTGACAAGAGCTTTATGGGACTTGGTAGCCATTATTAAACCTTGTCCACCAGTATTCTGGATATCTCATTACAGCAATTTAGGAAAGTTGTCCTGTTCGAGCACTCTTCCACTCTCGGATTACAGGCAAGACCAGGACGCAATTAATGAAAACTGGAGATGAAGAAAGAAAGACTGAGGAGGAGGGAGTTAGTTCCCCACTTCACATGATCCACGTGGAGGATTTACAATCATACGGGCCTTTCTAAAATTGGCATCATTTACTTGTCTTGTCCAAAATTTAGATTCACTTTAATGCCTAACGACTTGTGAGATACGGTGATGATTGTGACACGGTGAATGATGTTGTCTGAGAGTCTTTAGAAGAGGATGAGTCCCAGGGGAGTCGCGTCTTAGATTCAGCAGCGGGGGTTGAATTCGATGGTGACCTTCTCACACTTCACCCACTAAAAAACAAAAGTCACACAATGTCATGTCTCCTATCAATTTCTGATCTCCAAAATTCAGACGCGGCGACTTGATAAATGACTAAAATCAAACTTTATTTCGCTAATAAACTTTGGGAATCTGTCAAGGGAAATTAGGGGAAAGGGATAAAAATGGAACGGTCACCCCAGTCATTCAATTTTTTCAGAAATGACTTTAAAATTCAACTCAAGTTCAACATATTTTTTAAATTTAAGAATTTTACGTTGTTGTTGCAGGGAATCCATCATTATCAGTTGTCATACAAGAAAGGAAAGACGCGGAACTCACTCTTCACTCGTACACGAAAATTTTGGGCATTTCCTTATTGCTTTACTTTGGCAGCCTAATTTGAAATTGAAAGCTTTTTTTCTAAAACTGGCGACAGTTTAATAAAATGGAAGCCATACATCCTCATGTTCCATGTAAATTGATCCTTGCTTACTCCGCCGGTATTTGTCTTATTTGTGGGAACAATTAGTATTTCTGTTCTGGAGAAAGTAGTTTTCTTTCATTATGTAACAAATGACTTACGTAAACCGTATAGGCTCGAGATGTCCACTGCGACGAAAGAGACTTTCAACTTGTGAGTATCCTGATTCTTCTCAGAAGATGCTCACTGGCATTAAAACTTTGAGTTGAGTAAGATCAATGGAGACTCGCCAACAACATAACCTTTGCCTTCATCTGATTATTGAGTTGTGTCCTGTGCGTCCTGTCTGCCTCTTTTCTTTTGTCTGCCCAAACTTTTGTTTTGGCAAGCGTCCAGTCCAAAGTAAAAATGTTTCCACGGAGAAAGTTGAGGAGACGCACAAAAATCCTTTCACAGAAATTACTTTTTTCCTCTCTCCCTGCCTATCTTCCAGATAGACAAAGTCAAACTCTTTACCAGCCGCAGACAGTAGCACTTTTTCCGAACATAATTGAATTTATTGACACCAACTTTATTTTTATTGTGTGAAAAAGGGGTAAAGTACTGCTGGGTCCGTCGTCGTCATGAGCCATGGATAGATTGATGACTATAAGTAAATCCACACGTGGGAATGAACAAGCAAAAAGTCAAATGGATTCAACCATTAATCTCCTTCACATCTCCTCTCAGCGATGGCGAGGGGCAAAGATGTTCCAAAATCTTTCACCAACCAAAAACGAGCCGGATCGACTCTGTTTTGGAGATAACCAACCGTCGGAATCAGTGATATGGAATTATTGACAGAGGGAAAGTAAAAGCTGATGACCAGAAGGCGGAGGTGAGTGATTTGATTTGGTGAAAGGACAAAAGTGTTGATTGTTGTATTAAAAAGACAAAATCAAAATCAAAGAAAAGGGTTTTGAAATCCGAAAGCCGGAAATGATCTCCTCGTGATGAATTCTTATTGTTAGAAGAAATCTGACTCGGAGTTCACACAGGAGAGAGGGTGGTGGATGAGGAGTCTCAGCGCCTGGAAAGTGAAATGTGCAATGAATGAATGAAAGCCCAAGTCCAATCTCACGTAAAATAAGAATAACAAAACCCAGAGCAGGAGAGAGAACGCATAAGCAAAAGTAAAGCTGAAAGAGAGAACGACAAGACAACTAGCAAGGTAAGTGACGAGCATGGTGAAGATGATCAAGATGAAATGATGGAATCAGAAAACATGAATTTTCAGACAAACTACAATGTAGAGTTTTACGAATTGTAAATTGTTGTAAAAGGAATCACAGAAATTTGATAAACCATGGAAGCGCATACAACCAAAATCCAATTCCAATGCTTAGGAAAAAATAACATTTTTAGCTTGTTATGCCTTGCCTTGTTAGAATGACTTAGAATAACTTGTATGGTACGCATTTATTACGCTTTCTCGAACGAATTAATAACAAATTTAGGGTTCAATTTCCAAAAGAAGGCAAATCATAACTCCTGACCAAGCTGAACGTACTCCCCAACGATCAAAAGTTATGTTAAATCTTGCTAACATAAATAAGTCATGTAAATTAAAAACTTAAAAGGCATAACATGATTTATTACTGCTATTTTTTCTTTTTACTTGTTACGGTGACCCAACCATCATCATCGGGTTCAGTAGTGCCTCTATTCTCTTTTCTAGGAGCGTCTGATTGACTTGACCCGGCTTGCGGTTCGGAAGTATCCATTTTCTATAAACCCAAGAAACAACACCGTTATTCAAACTCCTTTCATCGACTAGAAGCTGAGCTACTCCTGGTATTGAAAAAATTCATAAGCTAATTCTCTCTCACATCCTCCTCGTCATTATTGTCACTCTCTTCATCGTCGCTACTTTTATCCTCTTCAACCCGAGGCGTCAGATTCATCATTGGAGCTTCTGCAGCTTGCTTGTCCAAAATATCTGCCAGTTGCGTGAAGTCTTTGACTTGATATAATTTCCAATAAGAAACCAATTGATTCCCTATGTCATCCAAAGACCCATCTTCAATCCGGAGGTCAAAATTAATGTTGAGGGTTTCCCCAATCCATTCCCCAAGTTCTTCTCCGCTGTCTAAGTCTTCTATTTGAAAACAAGAATGTCATAGGTTTAATAAAGCCAATTACCGTACATCTCTCTGTGGTAACTGATTCTTGGCGTCTCATCTTTTCCAACTTACTATTATCGTAGAAACACTGTTCTGTGGCGTTAATAACCAGTCTAACTACTTCAGCTGATTGTTTCCCCATGGAGGTCCCAATCTAAAATGTACCAGAGGATAGGATTAGACAGGCATAATTTTAAATTAAAGACGATGCGTTGATGATGCGAGAAATTACCTTAAATGCCTGCCACCTTTCGAACACACTGCTCACAGCAGCGGGAAATAATCTTTCGGGTGGGATTTGCCGATGGGACGGTAGCATCTTAATTTAATGAATTGATTAAAAATAAACTACGACCTGAGGATATAAAACTATTTCCTGA
>Ga0194135_10000756_pt1 | contig 18832 bp, 17 predicted proteins | sample LitLau_LLRF_2013_FD_134024 | JGI IMG/M metagenome (GOLD analysis project Ga0194135, IMG submission 134024) | Freshwater sediment microbial communities in response to fracking from North America - Little Laurel Run_MetaG_LLRF_2013 (version 2) | ecosystem: Environmental > Aquatic > Freshwater >...
ACCGAGAAGTCGACCATCAACACCGGCAAGCTGAACGCTGTTTCCAGCGGCGGCAACCACGGTGACGACTCGGTCCTGGCGGCTCCCGCCGGTCCCGCTCCAGTGCCGAAGGCTTGCGCCATCGACGAGCCGGATTGCGAAGCTTGCCAATAAGCTGAGCTGACAGGTGCCCGCGGGCACCTGCCACAACCCCCGATAGACCTCCGGTTTATCGGGGGTTTTCTTTTGCCCGCAACATAGCTGCAGGAAGCGGCTTGCCGGCGAACAGCTCCGAAGCCTTGCACGGCTTCAGAGAGCGCCTTCGCTGGCAAGCCAGCTCCTGCGGCAGAGACTCCTGCAGGGTAAACAGCGCCATCGAACAGGCACAAAAAAGCCCCTCAAGGAGGGGCTTTTCGTACAGCGTGCCAGCCAACCCGCATCAGGTCATCTGGATGATGGTCTGCATGATGGTGCTCTGGGTGGAGATGGTCTTGGCGTTCGCTTGATAGTTGCTCTGGGCCTTGATCAGGTTCACCAGTTCGTTGGTCAGGTTGACGTTGGACTCTTCCAGGGAGTTGGACACTACCGCGCCCAGGGTTCCGGTCTTCGGTGCGTCATAACCTGGAATACCCGACGAGTAGGTTTCTTTCCACTGGGTGCCGCCTACCGGCTGCAGGCCTTGCTCGTTGGTGAAGCTGGCCAGGGAGATCTGACCGATCGGCTTGGTCTGCTCGTTGCTGAAGTTGGCCAGCATGACGCCAGTGCCGTCGATGGTCAGGCTGCTGATCTGGCCCGTAGAGTAACCGTTCTGCGCAATCACCGAGCGGGTGGTTTCGCCAAATACCGAACCGGTTTTGGTCATGTCGATGCTGACACCGTTCGGCGCAGGCTTGGCACCGTTAGGAGTGAACACGCCATTGGTGACGGTGCCCGGAGTCCAGGCTGCGGCCGACATGACAATGCTGTTACCGGTAATGGTGTACGGCGTAGTCCCGGGCGCAGCAGGCGGGCTAATCGAACTGAGCTTGCCCGACGAGTCGAATTGAATGGTGATCGGCGACTGATTGGCCATGCTGAACGCGGTGCCGTCAGGGTTGCGACCATCGATCAGGGTGTAGGTCTGCCATTCGTTAGCATTCGGCGTCTTGATCATGTACTGATCCATGACGTGCTTGTTGCCCTGGGTGTCATACACAGGCGTGCTGAACTGCTTGGTGTAGGTGGTGTTGTCGGTCGGATTGAACACGTAGGCCGGCGAGGTCGAGCCCACATTGATCGGTGTCGAATCGGAGTTCAGGTTGATCGTCGAGGAGATCGAGTCGGTTGGCTTGGGCGCCAGGTTCGAGGTATCGATCCGCAGGTCGGTCAACACACCGTTGATGATCTTGCCATTGGCATCCACGGCATAGCCTTGCAGACGCGCAGTGCCGTCACTGTTGGTGATGAAGCCATCCTTGTCGGTCTTGAAAGTACCGGCACGGGTGTAGGTCAGGGAACCGTTGGTGCTGAGCACGAAGAAGCCCTGGCCCTGGATGCCCATGTCCAGCACGTTGCCGGTGTTGTTGATATCACCGTTGGTGAACTGCTGGGAAACGTTGGCCAGGCGCACGCCGTTACCAATCACCTGGGTGCCGCTGCCCAGCTTGGTGGCCGAATAGACGTCGGCGAATTCCGCACGGGAGGATTTGAAACCGGTGGTGGCGACGTTGGCGATGTTGTTGCCGGTAACGTCCAGCTGTTTGTTGGCAGCGTAGAGACCGCTAAGGCCGATATTGAAAGACATATTCCTCTCCTTTTGCCGGTTAGTCGGCTCTAGATACCAATGGTTTGTACTTTGGACAGGCCAATCGGACTGCTCATGCCGGCAAGGTTCAACATCAACTCGCCGCCGGTCTGACTGATGGTGACGCTGTTGACCGTCGCTGGCAGGTAGGTGATCAGATCAGTCCCCTTGCCGTCGATGGTGGTGCTGGCCTTGAAGTTGTAGGTGCCCGGATCCGCCTTGGTGCCATCCGTCTTGGTGCCATCCCAGACAAAGCTGGCGTTACCGGCCTTCTGACTGCCCATGTCGATGGTCTTGACGGTGTTTCCATCCTTGTCGGTGATGGTCACGGTGACCGAACTCACACTGGACGGTACGGTCACGGAACCGGTCATGCTCTTGCTGGTGTCCACCTGGGTAGAGCCGGTCTGGACGATCACCGAACGCCCCACCAGGGACGAAGCCTGCAATGCCTGAGACGACTTGTAGTTGCCCGTGATGGAGTTCACCGAGGTATTGAGGGTGGTAATCCCCTCCAGGGTGGAGAACTGCGCCAGCTGGGCAACGAATGCACTGTTGTCCTGAGGGTCCAGCGGGTTCTGGTTGTTCAGCTGGGTCACCAGCAGCTTGAGGAACGCGTCCTTGCCCAGGGACTGCTTGCCAGTGGCGCTGTTGGTAGCGGCCGCCAGGCCGTCGGCACTGGAAGTGGTCGTGGTTTTCGACGAGTTGGCCAATACGTCCTTGAGGGACGGGCCGCTGGTGGTATCAGTAACGCTCATTGGCTTCGCCCCTTATCACTGACCGAGGGTCAGGACCTTCTGCATCATGGTTTTGGCGGTGTTCATCATTTCAGCGTTGGTCTGGAACGAGCGGCTGGCGGAAATCATGTCGGCCATTTCCTCCACCACGTTGACGTTGGGGTAGTAGACATAACCCTTGGCGTCCGCGGCCGGATGGTTAGGCTCATAGCGAGCTTCCAGATTGCTCTGGTCTTCCACCACACCCAGCACCTGCACGCCCTGGCCTGCGGCGTCCTGGTTCTGGAACAGCGAATCGCTGCCGCCGCTCTGGGCGCCCTGGAACATGGTGGCGAATACCGGGTGACGCGCACGATAGGTCTGGTCGATGCTCGACGACACGCTCTCGGCGTTGGCGATGTTACTGGCGACGGTGTTCAGACGCGTGGTCTGAGCGCTCATGCCACTACCGGCAATATTGAAAACACTGGCGAGGGACATGAATTACTCTCCGCGCAGGGCTGCTACCAACCCTTTGAATTTGCTGTTGAGCAGCGTGAAGCTGGCCTGGAAGTCCACCGAGTTCTGCGCATAGCTCGATTGCTCCAGCTGGGCGTCCACGGTGTTCTGGTCGATCGAAGGCTGCATCGGGGTCCGATACAGCAGCGACTCGTCGCCACTGCTCAGGCCCTGGGCTTCGATGTGCCGGGTATTGGTCATGTTCAACGCGAAGGTGCCGTTCTTGACCTTTTCATTCTGCTCGGCGAGCACGGCGGAAAAGTCCAGATCCCGAGCCTTGTAGTTCGGGGTGTCGGCGTTGGCGATGTTGTTGGCCAGCACTTCGGCGCGCTTGGCGCGAAAGCCAAGAGCCTGTTCGTGGATACCGAGCGCTTTATCGAAGCTGATGCTCATGTCGGAAACCTTTGGGTGACCTGATTTTTCGTAATCTGGATATAGCAAGCTACGTGCCAAGTCCTGAAGCCACGTAAATCAAGGCTTTGCCGACAGCGGCAAGCCGGCAATGCCAGAAAAGCGGCAATGGCCTTCCGCGAATAGCCGACAAAGCGGCAAGGGTCCTGCCGCATTTGCCACTGTGTGCAAGAAACTGACGCGCACAAAAAAGGAGGCCCGATGGCCTCCTTTTCGTTGCAACTGTCGATCACTTCGCCTGGTAGATGATCCCCGGACTGCATTGCACCATCTGATAATGGTCCGGCAGGCCATTGAGCGCTTCGGAAGCCCCCAGAAACAGATAACCGCCAGGTTTCAGAGTGCTGTGAATGCGCATCAGGATGTCCTTCTTGACCTCGGCCGAGAAGTAGATCAGCACATTGCGGCAAAACACGACATCGAACTTGCCCAGACTGGCATAGCTGTCCAGCAGGTTGAACGAGCGAAACTCCACTCGACTCTTGATCGGTGCCTTGACCACCCAGCGTCCCGGCCCCTTGGGATCGAAATAACGCTGCAGGCGCTCGGCAGAAAGGCCACGCCCAATTGCCAGGCTGTCATATTCGCCGGTCTTGCAGTTGTTGAGCATGGTTCCGGACAGGTCGGTGGCAACGATCTGCACCCCCATCTTCAACTGGCCCATGTTGCTGCGCTCGAACTCGTCGATGGACATCGACAACGAATAGGGTTCCTGCCCTGACGAGCAAGCCGCCGACCAGATCCGCAAACGCTGGTTGGGGCTGGCCTTGATCGCTTCGGGAAGCACCTTGTTCTTCAACACTTCGAAGGGATAGGTGTCACGAAACCACAAGGTTTCGTTGGTGGTCATCGCGTCCACCACCATCTCGCGCAATCCGCTGCGCGGCTGGGTCTGAATCCGCTGAACCAGCTCACCCAAGGTTTTGAGACCTTGCTGCTCCATCAGTTTGTTGAGACGGCTCGAGACGAGATATTGCTTATTTTCCCCGAGCAAAATACCACAGGCTTTTTCCAGGAAGACCCGGAACTGTTCAAAATCCAAATTACCCGTAGACAATGCTGCCGCCTCTTAAATCTAATGTCCGCCAAGGGCTGATGCCCTCAGCTGTGGTCTGCTGCTTTGATCCGGTCAACTACCCGGGAAGCCAGGTCATCAGGACGGAACTTGGCAAGGAAGTCATCGGCACCGACCTTCTTCACCATCGCCTGATTGAACACCCCTGACAACGAAGTATGCAGGATGATATGCAGCTTTTGCATGCGTGGATCGTTACGTATCTCGGCCGTGAGGGTGTAACCGTCCATTTCAGGCATCTCGATGTCGGAAATCATCATGAGGAACTCCTCTTCCGGCTTCTTGCCCTCATCCACCAGCTTGCGCAGGTAATCCAACGCTTGCCGGCCATCGTTCAACGCCACGACTTCGACCCCCACCGTCTGCAGGCAGCGGGTAACCTGTTTGCGCGCCACCGACGAATCGTCGACGGTCAGCACTCGCAGGGAAACGGCCTTGTGCTGGGTTTCAAGATCCACCACGCCCGCCGAAATCGACTCCGAGGTCGGCGCAACTTCCGCCAATATCTTTTCCACGTCGATGATTTCGACTAACTGGTTGTCCACCCGGGTCACCGCGGTCAGGTAGTGATCGCGACCGGTCCCCTTGGGTGGCGGATGAATTTCTTCCCAGTTCATATTGACGATGCGTTCCACCGAGCGCACCAGAAACCCTTGGGTCTTGGTGTTGTACTCAGTGATGATCACAAACGGGCTGCTCTGATCCTTCAGTCCACCAGCACCGGTGGCCATTGCCAGATCCAGGATCGGAATGGTCGCCCCTCGAATATTCGCGACACCGCACACCACAGGATTGGATTTGGGCATCAGGGTCAGCTTGGGGCATTGCAGCACCTCGCGAACCTTGAAGACGTTGATCCCGTAGAGCTGCTCACCGTCCAGACGGAACAGCAGCAGTTCCAGGCGATTCTGCCCAACCAATTGCGTGCGCTGGTTTACCGAATCCATTACACCAGCCATGCCCAGACTCCCCAAAGCTTTAAGATCCGACGCACGCTCATTGCTAAACGGCACGGCGCTTGCTTTTTAACTGTTATGAACGCCAAAACGACATTTTCCCGACGCCTGACATCCCCCTACCGCACATTGCTCTGCGGGCTGTCGGCCTTGTGTATCTTAAACCCTGGCGGCCCTGCCGTTGCTGATTCGGTCACCCTGCCTGATCTGCTTATCGGCGTCACTCAAGGGTTTCTTGAATTCACGGTAGAAGACTACCTGGCTACCAGTCAAACGGAAGGACGCTACGAAATTCAGGTCAACCAACTGGATCCCCGCATGCGCATGCCGGCGTGCGACAAGGAATTGACAGCGAGCCTGGAAAGCCCTGCCCAGCCACTGGGCAGGGTCACGGTCAAGGTGCGCTGCGAAGGCGGCTCGCCCTGGACCGTGTTCGTCCCGGCTCAGGTCAAACTGTTCCGCGAAGTGGTTACCAGCTCACGGCCACTCAAGCGCGCCGGCATCATTGAGCCCGAAGACGTGGTGCTGCGCGAAAGGGACATCAGCCAGAGCAATCAGGGCTACCTGACCTCGGTGGATCAGGCCATTGGTCAGAAACTTGTCCGACCAATGGTCGCCGACCAACTGATTACCCTGGGTCATCTGGAGCAGGCAGAGGTGGTGCGCAAGGGCGATCACGTAGTGATCTCGGCACGCAGCGGTACCTTGAATGTACGAATGCCGGGGGAAGCACTGTCAAACGGCGGCATGAGCGAGCAGATTCGGGTCAAGAACCTGAACTCGCAACGGGTGATCAAGGCTCGCGTCACCGCCCCCGGCCAGGTGGAAGTGGCTATGTAGATAACTGGCGCTCGACCCGCTCGTTCCCTAAACTGTGGCCAATCAAAGGTCGCAGATACCTGCGTTGGCTTATCGACAATCGAGCCTAAAGTTTTTCAGGGTATGGCCGAAAACATGGCAAGCGTCCAAATACCCAGAGGTTTTCTTCATCATGGTCATCGACTTCAGCCGTTTAAACAGCTCCCCTTTACTGACAGGCAGTACGCGTACCGGCACCAGCAAGGAAACCGGCGATGCCGGCAAGTCCGCGCCGCTGGCAACTGCAGCCGAGACCAGCAAAAGCGGGGAATCGGTACACCTCAGCAATGAGGCTCAACAGTTGCAGAAAATCACCGACAAGCTGCGCGATCAGCCTGCTGTCGACAAGGCCCGGGTGGCCGAGTTGAAGCAAGCCATTGCCGATGGCAGCTACAAGGTCGACAGCAACCGTGTAGCCAGCAAACTGCTCAACTTCGAAGCCCAGCGCTAGCCCCAGGCTTGCGCCAGGCTTTTGGACGCTTAATCCCCAAGGCCAGCCATGCACGACACCAATCTACTGCAACTGATCAACGATGACCTTGCTCCAGCGCAACAACTGCTGGAACTGCTCAGAGCCGAATCCGTAGCCCTGCACGGCCGTGATATGCCGCTGCTGGAGGATATTCTGGCGCAGAAGCAGGCCCTGGTCATTTTGCTGGAACAGCATGGCCGCAAACGTACAGAGATCCTCGCCAGCCTGAACCTGCCAACCAATCGTGCCGGCCTCGAACAACTGGCCAGTCACTCGAGTGTGGGCGATCAGTTGCTTGAACAGGGCAGCCTGCTGACCCAACTGCTCGCCGACTGCCAGGCCACCAATGAACTCAATGGCCGCTCGATCCAGATTCAGCAGGCCACCACTGCCAACCAGTTGAAAATCCTCAACGGCGGCGAACCCCCAGCCCTTTATGACGCCCGCGGCTCTACCTCTATGCTTGCGAAGCCCCGCCCACTCAGTCAGGCTTAAACTCCAAAAATGAGCGCGTGCTACCAAGCCGTGAAACATGCTGGCAGAATGCCAGCTCCTGCGTGTAGTTGTATTTTGTCTGGAGATTGATGAACCGTGTTCAACGCCTCAAACGCGGAAGATGCTCCGCAGCCACCCAAGGTGTTCACCACTGCGTTGGAAATTTCCTCCAACTTGCGGTTGCTGCAAGAGAGTCACGACCCGCTGATCATCACTTTCCATGAGCGCAGCCAGCGTTTCCAGAGCTATCTGGTGGAAGTGGACCGCGACAGCAACATGATTGCTCTCGATGAAATGATTCCCCGCGACGGTGAGCGCTTCCTGCTGGCAGGCGAGCCATTTCGTGTTGAAGGCTTTCATGAAGGCGTGCGCATCGCCTGGGACAGCAATGGCACTCCAACCCTAGACGATTCCAATGGCGGCCGCTGCTACCGCACCACGCTGCCGGACGAAGTGGTTTACCACCAGCGCCGCAACGCTTTCCGTGCCGCACTGAAACTGGCGCAGTTGGTGGATATCGAACTGAGCGGCGAAAAACTCAAATCCCCACTGACCGGCAAGCTGCTGGATATCTCCGCCACCGGCTGCAAGCTGCGCTTCGATGGTGATATTTCCTCGCGCCTGCAACTGGGTCAGGTGTACGAACGCTTCATTGCTGCCCTGCCCTTCGGCAACATGACCGCCCCGGTCGAACTGCGTTACCTGCATCACGAAGAACGCATCGACACCACTTTTGCCGGCGTGCGCTTTCATAACATGAGCGGCCTGGTCCAGCGCCAGGTAGAGCGCTTCGTCTATCAGCTGCAGCGCGAAGCACGGCGCTTCGACAAAGACGACCTCTGACTCAGCAGCCCCCCATGAAAACGGGCAGTGCCTTGCGGCAACTGCCCGTTTTGCGTTTCTAGGGCCTGGCCCCGCTCAGGTGATCCCGAGCGCACTCCTCGGGCGGCACCTCATCCGACGCTTGCGGCGTATCGGGCTCCGCAGCCGGCGCAGCGTCCGGCGCGGGAGCGGTCTGCATCTGGTCCTGGACCACCTGCTCGTCTACCCGCGGATCGAGAGCAGCCACCAGTGGCGAACTGGACATACTGTCCGGCATCGCCACGTGATGCAGCGGTGCATCGTCCACCTGATGCAGATTGGTCACCGCCTTCGGCCGAATCCGCCAGACCAGCACCAAGGCAAAGAAACTGAAGAAGGCATAGAGCATCTGGCTGCCGAACAACTTCATCAGCACCCCCGCCACCAACGGGCCGACGCTCGCCCCAACGCCATAGGTGACCAACAGCATCGCCGTCAGCGACACCCGTCGATCGCTTTCCACATGGTCATTGGAAAAAGCCACCGCCAGCGGATAGAGGCAGAACTGCACCAGCGAACAGAGGAATCCAAGAACGAACAGCAGCTCCAGAGGCACTGCTGGCAGGACCGCCAAGGGCAAGGCCACCACCGCCAGGAACAAGGCAAAGCAACGAATCAACAGCGCCCGATCATAACGATCGGACAACCAGCCCAGCGGCCATTGCACCACCAGCCCGGCAAAGATACAGCTGCCCATGAACAGGCCCACCTGCTCGGTGCTCAGCCCCTGCTGCGAGGCGTAGAGCGGCGCAAGACCGTAGAACGAGCCGACGATCAGGCCCGAGCCCAACACGGTACTCAAGGACTGCGGCACCCGCTTGATAAAGAAGCGCGGCTCCATCGGCGCCGGATGCAGAGGCGCCGGGTGAATACGCCGGGTCATGGCCACCGGCACCAGACACAGGGCAAAGCACAGGGCCACCAGCATCAACAGCTCCGGCCCCAGAGCCGGGTGCATGACCAGTATCAACTGCCCCAGCACCAGCCCCAGGTAAGAGGCGATCATGTAGCCGCTGAACACAAGTCCTCGCTGATTGGCGTCGGCCTGCTCATTGAGCCAGCTTTCGATGACCATGTACTGGCACATCATCCCCAGGCCGACGATCATCCGCAGCACCAGCCAGGCAGGCAGCCAATCCACCAGACCGTGCCCAAGCACGGCCGCACCGACGATCCCGGCACAGGTGGCGTAAGCACGAATGTGCCCGACCCGGGCAATCAGCCGATGCCCCAGCTTGCCCCCCAATACCAGACCGAAATAGTTAGCCGCCATCAGGGCCCCCACCCACAGACCATCGACATGGTCGGCAGCCAGGCGCAGGGCCAGATAAGTGCTGAGCAGGCCCGAGCCGATCAACATCATCAGCGAGGCAAAATAAAGCGCTCGAAAGGATTTCCAGATTTGGCGCATCGGCGTTCCGAGCGGCTCCTTGAATGAGCTGCCGGGCCCCGTACAGATCGGGGCCCGGCCAGCGACGGGTGAGGTTACGCCTGGGCCGCTAACACACGCCGCTCCCAGGGAGTGATTTCGTCAAAGAAGCTGGTCAACTCCATGGTCTTCGAAGCGATGTAGCCTTCGATGAACTCGGTGCCGAACAGTTCCCTGGCCAACTGACTACGTTTCAGACGCTCCAGCGCCGCATGCAAGGTACAAGGCAGGGACAAATTGTCCGGCACTTCGAACTCACCCTGGATCGCCGCGGTGGGCTCCAGTTCGTTCTCGATCCCATGCAAGCCCGCAGCCAGGCTCGCGGCAATCGCGAGATACGGGTTGGCATCCGCGCCCGGCAGGCGGTTTTCCACCCGCCGCGCCACCGGTGAGCTGGCCGGAATGCGCAACCCAGCAGCCCGATTGTCATGGGACCAGCAGGCATTGTTCGGCGAGGCGTAAGGATGGCACAAGCGCTGATAGGAGTTCACGTTAGGCGCGAACAACGCGGTGAAATCCGCCAGGCCGGCCTGCAAGCCGCCGATGAAATGACGGAACATCGCCGTCGGCTGCCCAGCCTCGTCACTGAAGACATTACGCCCACTGCCGATCTCCACCAGACTCTGATGGATATGCATGGAGCTGCCGGGCGTGCGAGCCAGCGGCTTGGCCATGCAGACCACGATCAACCCATGCTTGAGCGCCACTTCCTTGAGCAGGTGCTTGAACAGGAACGTCTGATCCGCCAGCAGCAACGGGTCGCCATGCAGAAGATTGATCTCGAACTGGCTCACACCCATCTCATGCATGAACGTATCGCGGGGCAGGCCCAGGGCCGCCATGCATTCGTAGACTTCCTTGAAGAATGGCCGCAAGCCGTTGTTGGAGCCGACACTGAATGCCGAATACCCCTCTTCCCGTCGACCATCCAGGCCAACCGGCGGCCGGAAGGCCTGGGAGGGATCGTCATTGGCCGCAAACACAAAGAACTCAAGCTCAGTGGCCACCACAGGCGCCAGGCCCAGGGCCGCATAACGCGAGATCACCTGCTTGAGCTGGCCCCGGGTGGACAGACGCGAGCTTTCGCCACTGAGCTCGTCCGCATCGCAGATGGCCAGTGCGCGCGGCGTCTGGCTCCAGGGCAGGCGATGAATCTGCCGAGGATCGGCATTGAGCGCCAGGTCGCCGTCGTCGCTGCCGTAAAAACGCGCCGGCGGATACCCGCCCATGATGCATTGCAGCAGCACCCCCCGAGCCATCTGCAAGCGCCGCCCTTCGAGGAAGCCCTCGGCGGTCATCACCTTGCCCCGCGGCACGCCATTGAGATCCGCAGTGACGCATTCAATCTCATCAATGCCCGTCAATCGCTCGGCGAGTGAACTGTGGCCATCGGTTGTCATGACTCAATCCTTGTTGTTATACGAGCCGCGAACGGCGACCCGTACAAAATACGCATCACCCGTTCAGGATTTCAAGCAGGCAAGAATAAAATCCCGGGAGGGAACCAGCCCCCGGCGAACAACCGATAAAGTCAGGTTCGGCACGAACCCAAAGAACAAAGAAAGCAGCCCCCTGCAAGCGCTGCCTCCCGAGTTCATGCCTTTCAGAACGTCTTCTGCCCCGACGGACAAGACACTCAAGGCAGATAAAGCTTGAACAGCCCGCCGCCCAACGGGCCTCCGTTGCTGATCCGGGTGTGTCCGCAGACACCGTTGCGCTGGTGCAGTTGGGCGATGCGCCCGGCAAAATACAGCCCCAGCCCGGTACTGCCGCTGCTCTGGTTGATGCCCTGCACATAATCGTCCTGGCGCTCGATCAACGCCGGCGGGTAGCCATCGCCGTCATCATTGATGGACAGCACCACCTGCCCCTCTTCGTCGCTGACCGTGATCAACAGCGCTTGACGGGCATAACGCAACGCATTGTTGATGCAATTGGCCAGCACCGAAGCGATCAATTCTCGATCGAAAAAGCCCAGGGGGCTCAAGGGATCGACCTCATAAGTGGCCGAGATGCCGCGGCTCTTGAACACCTCCTGGTGACTCACCAACTGCGCCTCGATGAAGTCGTCCAGCTCATGGTAGGCCGGTTGCAACGGCAATTGATTGACACCCAGCTTGTACAGCCCCAGGAGCTGCACCAGCATGCCGTTGAGGTGGGCGAAGTGGTAGTCGATCACGCCCTGCTCGGGCGCCGGCTGCGCCTCGGACAGTCGAGCCTGCCACTGGTCGTGGGCCTGCATCAGCATGGCCAGGGAGTTTTTCATGTCGTGTACGGTGGAGGCGATCACCGTGGAAAAATCCAGCGCCTGTTGCTCTTCGTTCATTCGCCAAACGCCTTGCTTCGCAGCTTCTGGTAGCGCGGATAACGCGCATCGGTATCGGGCATCATGCCGACCATTTTCAGGCACGCCTGGCATTCTTCCAGGAGTGCCGCGTCTGTATTCGGGTCTGTGCCGTGCAACAGCGACTGCGCCATGTTCAGGGCAATACTGATGTTCTTGGGCTGCATGGCCAGGGCCTTGCGGAACAACTCGCGAGCCTCGCTCAGATTGCCGGCCTTGTAACTGCGCACGCCCTGGCGGTTGATGTCGGCCGCCGCATTGGACGAACTGAGAATAGTCGGATCGTCGGTGAGCTTGGCGATGTTCTGCATGACCTTCGGATCGTCGCCGTAGATCTCCGCACAGTTCTTCAACATCGTCGCGCCGGCACTGGCCTGCCCGAGCATCTGCAACTGCTTGGCCACCAGCAATGCCGCTTCCGGACTCATGAACTGCTCCATACCGTCCAGACGCATCAGCGCCTGCTCGGTGAGCTTCTCCGCGGTTTCCGCGTCATTGAGCAGCAGACTGGTGGCTTTCATCAGACGTGCACGAATCTGCAGACCCGGGTCGGTGGGATTTTCCTTGGCCACCGCACTCAGGGTCTGGTTGATCTCCAGGCGGGTGCGGGTATCCAGGCCCTTTTCGCTGCCCTTGCTGATCAGCGCATGGGCCAGGCCGAGGTTGCTTTCCGGGTCCTTGAAGCGCGATTGCGCGCCCTGGGAGACAGCCTGGCGATAGGCCCTGGAAGCACTGTCAAAATCTTCGTTGGCCATGGCCAGCTTGCCCAGCAACGCCTGACGGCGCACCGCCAGCGGCGACAGGCGCACGGCCTCTTCAAGCACGCTCTGGGCGCGCTTGGTATCGCCTTCGGCCACCAGCACATCGGCCAATCCGTCGTACAGCCCCGGCATCATCGGGAATGCCTTCAGGGCTTTTTCGTACACCGCCTTGGCTTCACCTATCTGCCCACGCTTGAACAGCAAGCGGCCCAGGCCGACATAGGCCCAAGGCAGCGGCCGATCGGCCAGGATGCTGTTGTACAGACGCTCCAGGGCTTCGTTCTGATGCATGTCGCGCAGGGCATCGGCCCGGTAGCGCAGGCACAGTGGTGCGTAACGCGGGTCTTGCTTGCACAGGGCGATGCAGGCGTTGAGCACCTCCACCGGCTTGCCGCGGTCAAGGGCCTGGAGAATGGGTTTGAGCAGGGTCTTGCGCTGCTGCAGACGCTCCAGGCGCTGGGCCAGGCCGGAACGGTTGAACGGTTTGGTCAGGTAGGCGTCAGGTTCGTGCTCCAGGGCACTGAGCACCATCGCCTGGCTGCTCTCGGCAGTCACCATGAGAAATACGCTCTCGTGACTGATGAGCTTTTCCAGCATCAAGTCTTCCAGCACCTGCTGGCCGTTTTTCTTGCCGTCGCCCAGGTGGTAATCCTGAAGAATGAAGTCGTAGCGCTTCTGCGCGCACATGCGCAGGGCCTGTTCGCCGGTGTCGGCGGTGTCCACGTCCTTGACGCCCAGCTCACGCAACATCGAACGCACCGAACTGCGGAAGTCCGAGAAATCATCGACGATCAAAAAGCTCTTTTGGTGGTACGCCAGCATCGAAGATTCCAGGCAAGTAAGAAGATCAATCCAGGGACAGCACGACCCGCCCGGCTTCGCAGCCTGTTTTTGGCGCGCAGATAATAGCTGCTGGCCACAGGCTATCAAGCACTTTCAAGTCGACCTGTGATGCAGGTCGCCGCTTGGGAACACAATTGTCCACTGAAGTTATCGGCCGGACTTGCCAATCCCTTATAGAGGCCCGAGAGGATTTAACAGCTGCCAGCCTAGACTGCTCCGCGCAGAAAAACAGCGTGGCTGCATGGGCAAACCTTGGATTGCGAAACACCACCTGATAGCGTGCAGCGCCTTGAAGCCTCGATCGTTTTTGGCCTGGAATACCGACGCTGCCCACAGGGTCGGCCAGAGGCAGAGGGTCTATCAGTAGCAGGCACTAACGGCTGGCTACCCGGGTGTCGAAGGATCGGCATGACACCCCAAGACAGTACCCAAGACGAGGCAATGCCGGCCCCCAGGCAGTGCATCACGGGATGCGCAGGTCATTATCAAATGGAGTTAAAGATGGCGCATGACAGCAGCGTGATAACCGGCATCGAACTGGAACAGTTCATGGACCGCCTTGAGGCGCAACAGCAGGAACAGGACAGCGATACCCTGTTGGCCCAACTGCAGGCACAGGCTCTGCGGGCCGACTCTCTGGCGTCCATCGACCGCCTGCACACCCTGTGGATGCAGGCCGGCGACTCAACGGCGGCCCGGGCGGTGATCGAGAACGACGGCAACGCCCTGCTGCAAACCTCACCCGAACCGGCCCGCGCCGAGTTGCTGATGAACCTGGCCATCCTGCGCCTGCGGGTCGCCAGTTATCTGGACGACGAAGCAACCCTGCTTGAGGTCCTCGAACAGCTCAAGCAGATGGCCACGCAAACCCTGGACTTCAATGTCGAGCATTACCGTCGCTTTCGGATCTTCGACGAACTGGAGGGCGGCAGCCTCGAAATCGCCTTGAAAACCATCGAAGTGCGCTACGCCCTGACCCTGGGCAACCCTGCTCGTGTGGCACTACGCACCTGGGATGCCGCCGATCAGTTTCAGCGCCGCGCCCGCGTCCTGGCCTATCACCAGCGTGACGAAGAAGCCCGCAGCGCCGCCCTGGAAGCGATCAATGCGCTGCGCAGCGCCGGACCTGATCAGGACATCGACGAAGGCGACTGGCTGTGGCTGGGCAATGCGCTGATCGAGATCATCCCGCTGCGCCTGGCACTGTTCGAGCAACCCATTGCCCAGCTGACCGCCCACCTCTCCCTGCCAAGGCGCCGCGAGTGGGAGGTGCGCACCGCGCGCCTCGCCGCCCGCGCCCTGCACGCCCAGGGTGACCTGGCCGGAGCCTTGAAGATCTGTAACGCCGCCGCCCTGAGCCTGGACTCCGACGGCGGTAGCAACTTCATCGAATACGAACTGCCCTGGCTGATGGAGGCCGGACGCATCGAGGAAGCCGGGCATCGCGCCTTCATCGATGTCTACGAGCGCCAAACCGAAATGTGGCCGGCTACCGCGCGCCTGATCCTCAACCGCTTGCAGGATCCCGAGGATCACAACCCCTGGTGGCCCATTTGCGTGATGCGCGCCTGCATCAATGAAGAGGTCCTGCAGAGCTTTCTCTCGGCACTGCCAGAGCTGGATGCCGGCGAGGCCGACGCCTCCCCGCTGCTCGCGGCACTGCAGGCAGCCATGGATGATCCGCAGCCGCTGGAAGCACTGTTTGCCGCAGCACGGGCCGAAGCCCTGCGCCGCGCCCCCGAGCACCCGTGGATCGGCCGTCTGGCCGCGGTGCATGATGCTGAACGCGGCCTGATCGACGCCGCCAGCGAAGTCAGCCAACTGCAGGCGGCCATCCAGGCCGGCCGGATGCAGGACAACCGCAGCGCCTTTTCGCTGTTTGCGGCTCAGGTCAAGAGCCTGGGTGTGATCGAGGCCCTGAAGCAGCCTAAGCCGATCCTCGCCAGTGGCATGTATGGCTACAACTACGCGGCGTTCATCGACGACCTGGTGGAAGCCGAGGCCGACAAACTGCCCAAAGAAGCCCGCGACCAGGCCTACTGGTTGCTGCGCGAAGCACAGAGAGATGCCTACGAGCAGGGCCAGGCCCATATGGAGCGCTACTTTGCCAGCGGCAGCGGTCATCCGTTCGATGCCTGTGCCCACCTGTATTCCATGCTCTGCAACAACCTGGCGATCAACTATCGCTACTACAACGAACAGAACCGCTACGAGGAGGCGATTGACCTGCACCTGCGGGGCCTCGCCGCCAGCTCGTTCGCCGAGCACTACAACGGCCTGCTCAGCGCGCGCATTCGCATGGACGACAAGCCCGGCATCGTCGAAGCCGCAGAACAGCTGTGGCACTACTCGGCGCAGTTCGGCTACAGCCGCCACGATCCGAACGACTACATCGCCTCGGTGGCCTACGCCCTGTACTCCCTGGATCGCGACAGCGAAATCCTCATCTGGCTCGAACGCCTGCTCACATGGCAGGAAGAACAAGGCGTCAGCGACCAGCAACTGGACAGCTCGGCCCTGTTCGCCCGCGTCAAGGTGGCGCGCTACCTGGCCCATGCCCACCCGGATAATGCCGACAGCCTCTGGCAGCGCTATGAGCCGCTGGTGCTGGCCATGAACGAAGTCTCGGTGATGTCCTCCTCGGTGGACTTCCACCACGCCCGGGGACGCACCGCCGAAGCCATCGACTACTGCACGCGCACCCTGGCCCTGTGCAATGACGAAGACGACTACGACATCAAGTGCCGGGCCCGCACCGAGCAGCTCCTGGCGCAGCTCCAGGCTCCGGCGCAGGCCGTCGGCAAGAAAAGCTGGTGGCAGATATGGAAATAGGCACTGACCCACGCACCTCCAGCTATGCCCCGCGCAATCTGCTCAATGCCGACCAGCTCAAGGCAGGCATTGCCCAGCGCAGTCAGGGCCGGGGCGATGAAGGACCGGTGCAGAGCTGGTTGCTCAATCACTTCTACCGGCATCTGGTCGGCAACTTTGAGCCGGCACGGCGCATTTTCAGCCTGGAGCAAGCCGCTGGCGCCCTGGGCAGCGATACCTTGCCCGCCTGGGTAGCCGGGCACTTCAAGGCCGCGGCCAAAGCGCTGAGCGAAGAAAGCCCAAACGCAGTGGCGCCCTTGGTATGGATCGATCCACTGGAACCACAGCTGCTGCACCAGGAGGCTGTGCTCGTGGAGTTCCTGACGTCGCGCAGAGGCACGGCACTGGAAGGCAAACTCGATCGCATCACCTGCCCCCAGGCCCTGGCACTGTGGGAAAAAGAGCATGCGCAGATGGCAGCCCGGGTCGAACAGGGCTGGCGTCAAAGCTCGGCCGACGCCCTGGACCTGACCCTGGCCTGCGCCGATCACAACTGGGTCGAGCTGCGCCCGCAAAGCCCGTTGCTGCGGGCGGAGATGGCCTTCGAAAGCTATGTGATGCGTCACTGCCTGGGACAGTTTGCCAACCGCCGAGCCTTGACCGGCGGCTACGGCGAGCATTACGCCGAAGCCGTGGAACAACAGAGCATGCGCGTGTTCAGCCTGCGTGATGCCCAAGGCCAGCCCCACATCACTGTCAGCCTGATCGTTCAGGAAGATGGCGCATTGACCGTCGAGCAAGTCAAAGGCAAGCAAAACCGCCCCCCCATCGAACGCTACTTTCAGGACCTGCTGCGGTTCCTCAACACACTGGACACCGACCTGCAGACCCCGGCCGACTGCATTGCCATCGGCATCGTGCGCACCGAAGCCGGCTGGCTGCGTATTGAGGAAGTCAGCGACGCCCAGACCCAGACGCGCCTGGTGGCGCGTTACCCGCAACTCTTCTACCGGCTGGATGCTCCGTCGGCCATGGTCGAATGGCTGGTGGCGGCCCGTCAGTCGGACCTGCTGCTGGAGGTGGCGCCCCAGACGCCGTCGGTCAAGTACGCCACCCGGCATATCTACAAGAAGAGCCCCTGGCCAGAACCCCACACCGACGCCCCGCCATACCGGACCGAAGGCGTGACATGGACAGATATGTCCCCGCTCCAGGCGGAGGAAATAGCGGCCTGGCAGGCCAGGAATCGGTGAACCGCAAATGATGACAGTCATAGCAGTAGCCTTCGGCGCCTGGCTGGTCTGGCGCTACTACCGACGCCAATCGCCAACCTCCCTGGTGGTGTTCACTCCGCGTAAACGCTGGGCATTGACGCTGGCCCAACCCATGGTCGACGCAACGGGGATGACGGGGTTCTTCGACCCCGACACCACCCACTTCATGGATCAAGCGAAAAGCACGCTCAGGGCCCCACTGCTGCATCAGATCGGCTTTCGCAGCAAGGCCACAGATGACGAAGTCCGTGAGCACTTGAACAACACTCTGGAACGCCAGTGGTTTCGGGTTGACCTGCACGGCCTGAACGCCAGCGACGATCCGCGAGCAGCCATGGCCTTTGCTTGCGTGCGCAGCGCCTTCTTCGTCCGCTGCGCAATGCTGATGGGCTGGATCGAAACCGAGAGCGGTTGGCGGATCCTGCTCCTCAACGCCCAGCGAGCCCAGGACTGCTTCAACGACTGGGAGGACTTCGGCCAAGCCTTCATGCTCGGCCGCAGCCAGTGGGTAGCAGCATTCAGGGCCGACTCATTGGGGCAGGCGTTCAACGAAGCAAGCCTTGGCCGACTGCTGACGCCGGGTAGCGGCGCCTGGGCAGGAGTTGCCTGGCCGGGGTTGCCGGCGTTTTCGCCAGTGGCGGATTGAAATCACTCAAGTGGGCAGCCCCCTGCCCACGCGTCATTGAATGGCCTTACAGGTCTGTTGAGTACCCTAGGGGGCGTCAGGGCGAACTCCACGCTGCTCGGAACCTTGTAGTTGGCGATGTGCTGGCGAAAACAACCGCTCAGCGCACCAGCCGCCAGGGTGGTTCCGGGGCCAGCATCACATAGGCCGCCTCCATCTTCCCCGTCGAGTATCAGCAACAACACCGCTCACCGCGACCTGAACAATCGTGGGTGACTCCATGAGTGCGTGCTGGGTGGCAATCGTCTGATCGGCCACCTGCTCGATGCGAGCGAGAAAAGCGACTCTGGTGTACTCAGTCGACCGCGCCCCTTCCTGCATCACCATGTACCTCAGTGACGGCAGAACTCGCCCCCAGCGGGAGTAGGCCGCAACCTTGGCACTGTCGCCGCAGTCGTGTGCCCGTCGCCTGAGCCAGCGGCGCAGCTTTTCTGTGGCGCAAAAACAAAACCCCAACTGCTTTCGCAATTGGGGTTTCGGAATTTAATCTTGACGATGACCTACTCTCACATGGGGAAACCCCACACTACCATCGGCGATGCATCGTTTCACTTCTGAGT
>Ga0194135_10000757_pt1 | contig 18825 bp, 16 predicted proteins | sample LitLau_LLRF_2013_FD_134024 | JGI IMG/M metagenome (GOLD analysis project Ga0194135, IMG submission 134024) | Freshwater sediment microbial communities in response to fracking from North America - Little Laurel Run_MetaG_LLRF_2013 (version 2) | ecosystem: Environmental > Aquatic > Freshwater >...
GATGTATTTTTCAAAAATAGGTGCACAAGGTAATCTGATGATGAGAATGAGAAAGGGGAGACCTGCTGAAGAACAACAACAACGCTGCTGAGACAGTCGGCTGTTGAGCAACATGTGTGGTCGTCTTTTCCTTCGTCCAACCGGATACTTTACTTTACTACACATACTACACACACAAACATAAGCATGGGCCATAGGCACCCACACACAATCTCCTTGCGATCAGATTTCATCCTTCATGCTGCTGCAGTCTTCATCTCATCATCATCATTGTCTCTAATTTCAGCTCTTCTGTCTAATAATAATATTTTACACCATGCAACAACCTGCCTGCCTGTGCATGTAAGTAACGCCACACAGATGTTACAATATGTGAACAGGGACCAGTGAATGAAACATGAGAATGAGCGAAGATTCGGGAACTGATCATGTACGTAAAAATGGGCATTAAAACCTGGAATGGTTCAATGGCGTCATGTCTATAAGAATACGGATTCATGAATCAATCAAGTAGGTATTTATTTATTTAGCGGATTCACAGAATTCAAATAAACTCTCTACACGAGTAATTTTCAGCGTAACTCAAAATCAGAGTGGAAAAAAGTACATATCGCCATTAAAGCGTTGAGAAATAGTGTAAAACTGATTGTTTAGTGAAGAAATAATAAACAGCAAGAATAACAGAAGCATATCATGGCATAGCAGATTATAATGTGACATTTCATTCAAACCGGACAATATGGGTTGTCATTAAAAACTTGGTATAATTATGTACATCATTTGTTGAATTTCGGAATCGGGATGTGCAGAGTAGCTATTTACTAGACACTGCTCCGTACTTTTCACCGTACATAGTAGCAAAGGATTTCTTTTCGTGTGTCCAAAAATTCTTTCGGATCTTGTCCAGTTCGACTAAATCATCACATATCTGAAAATTTAAACACATTACAGATTGCAGCATACTGGTGGGTCAAAAAATATCAGTGATAGATGAGTTGACTGGTGTAGTATACCTGAAGCGCTTTGAGGTACAGGTCAGTGGTTCCACCTTCGGTTCCCAATCGTGCCTCCATTAATTCCAGTAAAAAGCTAAACATCGGGTAACTTTTAACACCCTTTTCCTGCATTTCAAGACAGCGACGCAAGCAAGTGTTACAGGCTTCCACGGAGAGCCCTGGATCGTCTAATTTCTTGTACAGTCTCAGGATGCTGAATTCGCAAAATGGGAGAGGTTTTAATTCAGCTTATTTTTTGTATGTAGGTTTTAAACTTAATTTCTTACAGAAGGTTAATAAAAACTTACCCACGAAGATAATTCCACGGGCTTTCATTTAACATAGCTACTTCAGCATTTGCCCAGGTATACTCTAGTTCACTATTTAACGTATCCTTTGAGAATGGTGAGTTAGATATCACAAAGTACCGTTGATTCCAGGCAGAATTGTTACGAACATCCATAGAAATTAGAAGATTTACGTATGATAATTCATCTCCAAAGTCTCTGCACATGACAAAATACAAACAGAAAATAAAATAAATATATTGAATTCCAGAATTATTTGAACACACTAAATTACAAAAAATAAGTTATCAAGCGCATACTTGAACGTGTACAGGACCCATTGTCGATGTTGCCAAGCATGGTAATTCTTAGCATCTTTCCTAAGTACTTTCTTGGTCAGTTCCACTTCCTGTCGTACCAATTTCTTACATGACTCCACACACTCCAGACGTTTAGTCCCCGTGTTCTCATCATATCCTGAAGCCCACGACACTAAAATCTTCCGATGATGCCACACCTGATAGTTCTTCTGATTTTCCTCAATCATAGATCGACTAAATTCAAACTCCTTATCGAATTCTTCACTCAATCCTTTTTCTGTCATCAAACAAGGAACCCCCAAATGCTCCAGTACATCTCGTCTAAATCAATATATTATTTCTTATTATTATTTAAGGTGACTTTTATTATTTATATTACTTTTCTAGTTTCACTCAATCTTACCTATACTGCCAAACCGTGTAGTTCGCCGCATTCAAAGTAATAGCATCTGCCGTCAACGATAATACTCTTTCACTTTTCTCTCCCGATTGCAAAACTCCTCGGAAGTAGTTGTACACATCTTCAACTGTAAACACCACAACAATCATTACACTTAACCTTCCTTCCTCTCCAAAATACTATTTTTAAACTTCCATTTCCATACATTTAGCCGAATAATCAATCTGCACCACCGGATCAGGCCCATCATCTTGATGAATCGGCTCCACATCTGTCCATTCTACTCTATCCCTGTAGAAAATATAAAACTCTTCATCTTCAGGATCGTCTTCTCCCCCACTGCCACCTCCACCACCAGCACCACCACCACCAGCCGCTCCCCCTTCCACATTTTCGAAATCATCATCAGCCGCCGACATTGCCTCTCCCTATCATAAACTTATCACTCTTGAGCAAATAATGACGAACTTCATAACTTGTCTTATCTACTTCTACACAATATCCTTACCTTTGTTTCCTCCTTGTTTACAAGTCTCCAGCAACTCTGGAACAAACGTCGTTGTTACAGAAAGTTTCCTCAAAAAACCACCACCACCACGGCACCACTGAATATATTTTATTATATTAAGATTAAACTGTTCTTGACAGAAGCGAAAAATGTTATAAAGCGAGTGTGTGAGTGGAAGATTAAGCGGAGCCTCCAAAAATGCAGCATTAAGAGACGAGAGAGTGTTGGATTGCCCTTGTGTTATTCTTATTGTCCGGTGCCTCTTTCCCGTCTCTCTCACTCGCTCACTCGGCCTCTCTTCCACGATTATTTCTATTTCCTCTCGATCTCAATCTCAGCCACTTCCGTAGCTCATCTCTCGCAATTAATAACAACAACGAGAATCCTACGACACTCGGATTATTGGGATATTTGAAGCTGTAGTTGAATTGCTTAATAATTGTCAGTTGGGGACAACAAATGGGGACGACTAATGTACGTTGATGTGAGTTCATGAATGTAAATATATATATATATAAAGTTATAAAGTATTATATATAAAGTAAAGGTTATCACGTGCGCGTGTATTATTATATTGTTGTTATTGTTATTGATTTATATGTTTATATGTTTGGCAGGTTGATGAAGAGAAGGAGACATTATTATTCTTACTAAACGAGTTGATTGGAATTGTGTTGAAGGGAATTTAGATGAAGAATGAAGGAATAGAATAGAAAACCAATTGTGGACATAAGAAAGGAAGGAAGAAGAAAATGAGTCAAGCTCAAAGTAAGCGATTATCGTATCCGTTTTGTTTTGGACACTCAACAATAACGGAGTTTGGATGATACAGCTGCTGTTGTAGTGACGCCAGTTTTTAACCGAAGCAATAGATTTCTGTAAGCGAAAACGTATATGAATTAAATAATGATATTTGGTTGGGAAACTTTATTTGGGTGTTTTTGTATTTTAGTTTGAGCAGCAATACATATTAAGAAGCTCTTACGTCAAGTCTTTCGAAGTAACATTAGTACAACTGTATCATTTGGTCATTTGGAGGTTTTCAAATTTAGTTAGCGAATCAAGAAATCATGGCTTATCGGCGGGGACTAGTTTTGCGAGGATTGTTTTTCTGTCTTCTCTTTGGCAGTGCTGTTTTGGGATTATATCTTTATATGGCAGTTTATAAAGGATCAGAACACAGTGGGGAATCTTATGCTTCTCTGCCGTGGAGCAAAGAAAATTACCAAATGAGTAACAGAATCAATTATGTTATGAACTCGTTTCCGGAACCAACTAGAAGAAGATTTGTGAATGATCCTCGTAAGCAGCTGCTACACAAAATCATACATCTTGACCTGAAAGGCATGCCGTATCGAGTGGAAGCCTATAAGGCGTTGTTTCCGTTCTTAAAAAATATTGGGGTTACGGGAATTCTAATGGAGTATGAAGATATGTTTCCGTACCATGGCAGACTTCAAGCTATCACGAATAAAAAGGCTTACACGAAGTCAGACATTAAAAGTATTTTAGACTATGCGAAGTCGAGTCAGTTGATGGTGAGTAGTACTGAGCTTAATATTTGTGAAATTGTATAGAATAAAACTTAACGTTAGTTTTGTTTCAGGTAATTCCACTAGTTCAGACATTCGGTCATTTAGAATTCGTACTGAAACTAGAATCTTTCGCAAGCCTACGCGAAGTTCCTCGGTATCCCCAAGTCGTTTGTCCTACTAATAATAAGACAAATGAGCTGATTCGGGAGATGATTAACCAAATCATGGAAATGCATCCTGGAGTTCAATACCTGCACATTGGTTCCGATGAAGTTTACCACATTGGCGTGTGTCCATTGTGTGTAGATCGCATGAGTCGCCAGAACCTGGATGTCTCTCATTTATTCCTCCAGCACGTTACATCTATAGCTAGATATGTAACTGAGACTTTTAAAGTTCGGCCAATCATGTGGGATGACGAATTCAGGAAACTAGATCACAGGATAATTAGAAGTTCTGGGATAACCGAACTGGTTGATCTTGTTGTGTGGAACTACCATACTGGTGAATCCTTATTACTTTTAATTATTACTTATTAGTATTTACGCACTATAAATGGTTCTTAAGTAACTTTTTTCTGAAACAATCTACTGTAGATGTGGAAAATCGTCTTGACCAGTCCATGTGGAAAAAGTATTCTAGTCTCTTCAAAAATTTTTGGGTAGGAAGTGCCTTCAAAGGTGCAAATAAACCGAATTCAATGGTAGTCAATGAATCACTCTACTTGCTAAACCACTTCTCTTGGGTCGATACGATGGATAGTGTCAATAAGCTTGTATCCTTCAAAGGAATATTTTTGACTGGGTGGCAGCGTTATGATGTAATTTTGAATTATAAATATTTTTCTATCTATAATGAGACAAAACTATAACTTATTTCTTTGTATGTTTAACAGCATTTTTCAGTCTTATGTGAATTACTTCCGAGTGCAATTCCTTCACTCACAGCGTGCATGTCGTTTTTGTCAAGCTCATCTAATCCTTCAGTATCCACTATTCTTGCCAATACATCAGTTTTTCTCGACTGTCAAATGCCGTTCAGGTACTGCTACTTTCCGGGATCGAAAATTCATCAAAACATAAACCAACTGCAACTGTCACAGGTTAGAAGATTGTCATAAACTTTAGCATACGATTCGATACATTGAATAAAAGCTAAACATACGCTAATATTTATTACAGAACTCGTTTGAGAAACTTCAAGAAAAAAATGTCGTCCTTGGATGGGCACAAGAAGTTAATTTCAGAATGCAGTTTTCGAATCCGTCCCACATGGAAACTATTTTACAAGATGTGCAATACCTCTTTATGGAATTCGAAAAATTACGACAGGATTTAATAAAAAATTTAGAAGAGTTATATCCATCGTGGTCTGTTGAAGAATGGATCGCCACAAACGTCGATCCTTATGTTGAGAAACTAACATCTCTCAAAACAAATCTTGCCAAACTTCTGGACAATACGGTTTTTCCTGTTAGACCTTTTAAGCTTCAGTCAAATATTAAAGTAGGAAATCGCAATATTTCATGGAAGAATTAATGAGTGCGCAATAGCTAATTATAATATAGTGATCAATTATTAATGTAATAATCCAATGTATTGTGATGTATTGAATGCCGATGAAAAGACTTTCTTCGAAATAGCATTCCAATTTCTAGTTTGATAATAGTTGCAAAGATAACTCATTGCACAATCGTACACGCTTTCATAGTTTTGAAATAAACGCTACAGAATTAATACAATAATTTACTAAATTTACCTTGTTGCACTTTTTTATCATTGTGTTTCTTCCCAAATATGATAATCTTCCATTATGCATTTTTCGAAAATTAATGTAATTTCTTCAATAATTTCATTAAAGCCCCTACGGTAAGCTAGTTTTGTAAGTAATAGAACATTGAGGGCAATTACGTAACGCTTGACGAGATGGCAGATGCGTAGCTCATTGGCATCAAGCGGAAGATGAATTTTTAAGCGACTCGTTTCATGAAAAACCATTGTCATTTAGTACTCCTAAGGTTCTTCCACAGAGGATCTTGGTTTCTCATTAATTCTTATTTTTCTTAAAATGGGCACTCATTAAAAATGTCTTTAGTCAACCATCACTCTAAACCACTTTAACGAATATTAACTAAAATCTACTGTACTTGCATTAATAGACTAAGCAAATCATTTCATCTTAATTCATATATAACTGCACCTGGAATCCTAGGCGTTTCTCAAATTACTTAAGACAATTTGTAAGGCACCATTTGTAAGGTTTTATTTTCCTACTTGCCAGAATTTTCCATTATAAATACGTACGGAAAGTTCAAGCGAATCTAAGCACCAAGGGCACTTCGGAGGGAATACGATGAAAAAGTGATTACTCGGGAACAATGTGAACAATCCTCCTGACATTTTTTACAAGGAAACTTTCACCTCGGTTGACTTATAAATCGTTTTCATGTAATTGAGCCCATATTACTCCTAAATAGTTAAGCAGGGAGAAGTTCAATTAGCCAATATCACAGAAGAGTGAGCATTGTTATCAAGAGCATATAGAAAACATAGAGAGAAAGTAATCACAAGGGGATTCGATTAGAGACTATTGAGACTTCCAAGATTGATTTCATGTTCACTCATGAGGATCTGCGTTTGATTTATTGGTTCAAACAAGTCCTGTTTCACGCTCAACCGCCTTCTACTACACCCGTCAATAATTATGCTGATTTAAATGCACCCTACACACTTTTTCCATTCTGTCATTTATGTCCCATAGTGTTTCACACTACGGGCTTTTTTCTAACAATTACTTCATGGATTTAGTCAGGCGCTTTCCTGTTGCAGAGACATACGTTCACAATGTTCAAATGTCTTAATTAGGGTTAATTATATACTGATATGTGAAATGTGATATATGTCTGCTGGGGTAATTGGAGAGTATACCAACAAACCTCGGAAGAAAATCCCATCTCGCTTTAAGTAATTCTGAGTTTTCGTTTCATGCATTGCATGCATTTTTATGCATGCAATCTACGATGAACTGCTGAATAGAATTCAAAAGCTGTAGGCGTATGAAATTCAACATTAACAAGATTTCTCAGAGGCGGATATGGAGTTGAGAAAGCCGTATGTTATTAACAGTGAATGCTGCATGTAGAGAAAAGTCTTTTATTTATATTATAGAGGGAATGTAGTTTGGGAGAAAGATTTGGCAATTGAGACACAAAAGTGAAAGATGTTAATAGAGCAACAAAATAAATATAGGAACGAAGAGAATGAAATGGAAAGAGATGCAATTGCCATTACGTATTACTTAAAGTTAAAGTGACTTAAGGATAAGTGTACGGGGAAGAAAGTTTAGTCTGATAGAATGGACATGAATTTTACAAGGTATTTGAATACTGAAATGGAAAGGATGAGGAAAAGACGCGGTGGATAAGTAACATTTTGTGTGTATACGTACGTGTGCTTTTTGCTTCCAGACTATCCAGACAGTCATTAGATTTTCTCCCACAATTTATTTAAAATTCCATCCTGGCTATGGAAAACTTAGCAGTTTCCTATATCTAAGGTGATGAATATTGAATGAAAAAGAAAGCCTGCGATATGAAGTGAATTCCCTAGATGGTTGTGTAGAAAATTTAGTCCAGCTATAATCCCAAACCAGCCTTTCTCCACGGGGAAAAACTAAACAGTCAGTATGTACGTAGTACGTACACGTTTCCTTTTATATTTTATAAAAAACAAATCATCTACTGTCTTTTCTAGCCTCACTGCTTTCCCTTCAATTTATCTTGAATGTGAGAAGAAAAATATTTTCATGAAATATACCAAGATTACCGTAATTGGATGAACATTTTCAAGACTTCCATTTAATTTGTTTCGTATACCCTCCCGGGAAAATTGTCATTAGATTACGTCAACAAACCTGCCGCATTGTATTGGAATCGTATGTAATAAACTTTTCCCAATTCTTACTAAATCAGAGCAATTCATGCAGTCTCTTTTACAGGCACTGCAAATATTGCGCAACCGTAATTATGTAATTCATTCTAGACTTTTACGTACATTCCTTTCATAGTCCGGATAAATCAAAGTTTATATTATGCAGGAGGGAGCTGACAGTGCATATATCTTAATGTACAAGGCGGATGAATAAAAGACACAGATGAAGGTTGTTTATAATTGAGATGGAGAAAGTGTAAGGAGGAATGAGGAAGAGAGAAATCGCTTCAATTAGAAGGAATAAGACGGATCCACAGAGAGAGACTCGGATAGCACACTGCCGGTTAGTCTGTAAGAATGAGAAAGTGGAAAGACCCTCTTTCTCTGTGTGTAGCGAATCATTTACAGAATCATTAATGAGGTCTGAACCTCGTCAAATTCCCATCGTAATTGTCTCTTAATTAGCTTAAATCTTAGCAAAGATAAATTGACACAAAGGATATTTATCTACTAGAAAGTTTTGTCTGTGTGGCTTGACTCCTTGTTAGGAGGAAACAAAGTCGCCTGGCAATTCACAAAGTAAACTATGTGGTTCCTTGATTACCACATGAGAAAGTTGGATTAAATTAATCATGAATAGGCAAGGCATCCTTTCTCCTCGTGCGGCTCTGTGAAAACTTCACCCTGGAGAGATAGCGAGAGTTCTCAGAACACTTCCCGTGCTATTTTACTTAAGTGTGATCATGACATTATTATCAACTTTGGCTCTGCTCCTTCTTCTTACACACTGTCATACGAGTTACTTAACTCTACCTCAAGCACCACTAATCTTTGTACCTGCATTTTGGAATGGGTTGGAAAAATCATGAAAGAAAAAGTGGAGTCATGTCAAGCCTCCAGGGGTATATACGCAACGCAATGGAAGCTTCTTAAAACCACTTTGAAGGAAAAGCTTAGTGAGTCAACACACACACACACACACATACATAGAGTGATGATTGAAGAACTTTCTATCTTTGCGGGTAAACCCCTTAAATACTGCATATAGTACCAGGGGTCCTCATGATGAGATTCCATTTAATTCAAACCTCTCCATTGGCTTTCTCTCGGTGGAAAAGGAGAAGGTGATGACTTTGATATTATTTATCAGAGAAAGCACAGGAGCACATAGCTACGAAGCCTCTCTACTCTCGGCAACACACACACCTGCCCATCCCACGTACTTTCCATCCAAAAGGTACTTTTGCCAAGATCTCGGAAATCCACCCTAATGTATTTAATGCATTATCCCCCATTTTTGGATTCCATATAGCAAACGGAGTGAAACCTTTTGATGGAGAAATGCATTTTTTATGTGGTGCTTCATACTTCATACGACGGATGCAATCACCTCACTCTCTCTCTCTCTTTCTCTCTCGACAGTCTCTAATGTAGAAGAAGAAGCTTTTTCAGTGCTCAGCCAACGTGATTTCACCCTAAGTAATATGTGAAGGGAATCCACACCCGCTTACCCGCTTTTTCACACGTATGTTTCCTTTCCCATGAAGATTTAGCCTTTTTGCATAATCGGAAATGTCTATGAAAGCTACGGCCTATTTTTAAGTAGATTCGAAGACTCGGAATTTTTAAAGTGTTTTGCCTTTCAAGAAACGTTTTGGGCTTTTCATGCGTCCTCGCTTTTTTAAATCGAAACCTAAAAAGACCGAAGGTTTATATACCCGAAGGAAAACGTGATGCCCGTCTCTCCTTATGAACCCTATTATTTTTGCCTTTCCTACTTCGCCATGCCATGCTTTCCATCAAAAAGTAATGCTTCCAGCTTATGATAAAATATCCCGAAGGGACAAATCAGACCTGATTATGCCTCCATGATTTTGAACCTCTCCTGTAAATTACATACTTTCCTCCACACGCTCTCCCGTCTCATCTCACAAATTGATGACGCTTTATATTCATTGGATTCCTCATTGGACTGTCACTCTCCTATGAATGCTAAATAAGAGGAGCACAGGAATTTTCCATCCAGGCGTAGGTGTGAGAAACATATTGGCCACATGCAACATAATAATAACAATAATAACAATAATAATAATGAATCAGCAGAGAACACAGGAAGAAACAAGCAGGATGAGAATTTGTTTTGTGTTCTCTTAAATCTACGTAAATAGCGAGCCACATTAACAAGGACAATTAAACCTAGATTGCTCTACTAATTTGAGTCGGAGCTAAATCTTTATCTCCAAAAGTGAGAGCTGCCATTACATTAAAAGCGTAACCAGAAAGAGCAGGAGAGAACGGTAAATGTTTTAGTAGAGAGAAATGAGAAGACTCTGAGTAAGAGATGATGATTCCCATGGTTGTTGAGTCTGAGAATAAGCGAGAGAGTTTCGACGAAGTAGTAGATATGTTTCCTCGTCGTAGCAGACGAGCCCAATGGAATCTTAAGGGTTCGCAGTGCTACTTATTACTATATAGAGAGAGGTGCCGTCGGAAGGACGATATGCGATTCTAGGAAAACGGCATTTCTTCATTGCCTTCGAACGAACCGCAGAAGCAAGGAGTCCCGGGTTGTGTTCTTCTATCGGGTGGATGAAGTACATGGATGAGTCTATATATCCTCTTGCAGAAGATGATCTCAATCCTTCCTTGCTACTACACAAGTAGCTTTGTGTCTGCAACCTTATAGTCGTCTCGGCTTCATCGTTGTGCGTGCACACAACAAGCAGCGACGACGACGACGACTATAAGACCTCACATGTTCGACCGAAGAGCTATTACGCCTTCGAAGATGGAAAGAACGCTCAGCATTAGAAGAAGAGAGATGGTCCCATTTTCTGGCTGAGCGATTTCACAGAACTTTATCTCGGCATTGGGACACAAAAAAATACTCTGCCCGATATATTCTCTCATTTGATTCGAATGTACCTAATGGGCCGGGTAATTAGGCCCCCATTGCCCACTATTCCCTCTGATACTATCTTACAGCATTAAACTAAACTGTCCTCCTCTTGCCTCTCTTCTAAAACCATTTAATACTGATACGTGATCCTTCTATGCCTTCTTCCATCAAGCTAAGAAGCTCCTACTGAATCTCTTCTTCTTTAACTCTTTCTCGGGTGTGTGCATGGATGTGTCTCACTTTCCTCCTGTTCAGAAGCTTATATCGTACACAATAATATACATTCCCCACCACCACCAAGTAATGTGCTTGGTTTTCTTAAGAATAATAGCTCGTTTCTTCATTCTACTCTTTCTCTGTGTATACTTCCGCCATCAGCTTCTCAGTCAGAGAGTCAAGGAAGAAGGGTTCTTTTTAAATCTTGTCTTTCTCCTATCCATTTTAGAGAGTACCTATGCTCCATTATCTTGGTGCGAGCAAACGTGGTATCAGAGGTTTTATTAGTTTAGAAGTAATGGGTAGTCTCCGGATCGATGAATGAAGGGGATCACGAAAGAAAGAAGACGGTAAGTAGTTCGTAGTTAGCAGAGGAGACGGCACACCAACTGCAATCCAGTTCGAATTTTATTCCGACTTGAAACTCTTCTTGTCTCCCCTCGTCGAATGAAAGGATCTCTTTAATTCGTTTTTCAGACTAAAAAGGAATCATCTGTCTCATTTTTCTCACACAAGTCCTTTGAAAATGACAAAAAACCATTCTAAGCTCTATCGTCTTATCGCAAACTGTATATATATGTGCTTTCTTTTAACTCCCCTAAGTACAGTTCTGCGTCCTCTTAATTCAACCGTTCCATTTGGTCTCTCACATTTAATCTTTTCTTCAATTACTTAATTGAGACGGCACTGTTCCCAGACTCAGAGGACAATCATTAGTACCTTTCATCTCAGCTTTCGATCGAGTCTTTCTTCCTTCAAATAATACTTTCTCCAAGGCCTTTCTCCTTCAACTCTACCAATTATATTTTACACGCAATAAATGGCTTTAGAAATACAAAATGCCACCCACCTTGTATGAGAATTCAATTAATCAAGCAAACTCGCGTGTCGTCTCTCATTGTAAATGAATTTGGCATGGTGAGATGATGAGACTTGTGTATACATATATCTAGTTAAGCTATAAGGGCAGAAGTGCACGGGAGAAGAACAATCTCCCTTGGCAATTTAATTTGAAGATGATCCTTTCTGCTTGAATAGGGGCAGCAATTCGGTCAGTTTTGTGGAGAGTGGGAATCTCTGATTTAGTATCACCACTCGCACTGTGTTTCTCTTTGGGGAAAGCACAGTTGTTGCCGATTAAAGGGAAATCGGATTAGTCCAAGTGGTGCTATACGTACAACAAGTAGCATTATTCTCACCAAACACATCAACGATGGAACTCTCTCTCTCTGAGCTTCATCTCTGCGAGCAATGAATGACAAAACAGTCAGATCGCGAGCCATCGTTTGTTCCTGTCACTAAATCTGTCTCTTATGTAGAAATGTGAATGCCAATACCTCACATACTGCATATAAATCTCGACCTTTTTACTCTCCTGTATTATGCAGGCATTTCCTTCAAGAGAAATATTTAAATGACAGCAATCATGGAAGCATAAACTTGTGTTAATCACTAATCTGCCCTCTTATGGCCCTTTAATGAGAAGGGAGAGTCTCATCGTCATCCTTCCTTTCTACTCACACCAACTGAACTCATTCATTCCCAATCCCAGCACACTATGCATGTTCACCATAAACTCAAGTGGACAAACTCTGACAATGAGTCTCATCAGCAGCATCAATTGCATTTGGTTTGTTTTATTACGAAGCCAAATAGACTCTATAGATAAAAGATAAACTGTATATAAATTATTTTAAAACCTAAAAATAAAGTTGTGCCTTGTAGAGATAGGAGACAGACACCAACGACGACGAACGTGGCGAACAAAAAGATTGTTATCGTAAGCCAGGCTCTTTATTGTTACATAATGAAAGAGTTACTTTTCCAAACGTGTATCTCAAATCATAATATGATGATCCTCAACACTTTTATTGTATTTAGACAAGACTGTCCTTTACGATGATGTCGCGTCAATAAATCGGATTTATATTTACAAAGATAAATCTAGCAACAACAGAAGTCCCCTTCGTATCTTTTCCTCCATAGTACTTCAGTCATATTATTATGCAGTATAACTTTGTATTCGTGTGTGTATGAGAGAGTCAGAAACTTCAAAGTTGCTTTGTGTGTGTGTGTGTGTGGTTCAACCTGATGGGAGAAGAAGAAAGCAAAGTGTGACACAACAAAATATAAAAGTGTCATTAGGTCTATGAATATTGAAAGACAGATTATCATAATACGACTCATCTCATTCCCTTTCCGTTTACTCTTGTCATCATCACTCTTTCCTGGCTGAGCCTTTGTACATTCAAATGATGGATTCTCATCACTCTCAAAACTCTCTTTCTCCTGACTTACCAGTTGACTGAAACTGATGCAGACAACAGCAGACCTGCTACCAGCCAACATCCATAGTGTGCTCATAACTTTGTCTATTCTCATATTTCAAGTGTGCCAAGGTTTCTCACCGGGGTATAATTGTATATACATAGTGTGAAGGAACAAGTCAAAACTTGGCTTTATCTGTCACTTAATTTGCATAACATCTCGCTCAGTTAAACTGCTGACTGTGATAGATAAACATTTTTTACCCGGAATCAATTAAGTTTCACTTATAACTTATAAATTCACAATGGAATCCACCCTGGTGGAAAATGATTAGCTAATTAGAAAGAGAGTCTTGCTTCATTTGTAAATGTAGTTTACTAACCTTCCTTCTACAAAGTGAGACTAAGGAAGAATGGAACAATGATGAATGAAGAGTATTATATATTTGTACATGCAACCTTTGTAGGAGATTCCTTTTTTTCTAACGAAACGAGAAATGTGATACAGTTCTTGGAGATTGAGGTAGCGACGACTGAATTTACAGAAAAGTACTTTGTGGTCGGTGAATCGTAGAAACGTCTTTGGGTATCGAATGTTCCCTTAAATATTAATGATATAGAGGGGCGATTGAGTGAAGTCCAGTTGTGTGGAAGATATACCTCTGGAGAATTGAGGCAATGATAGCAGGATCATGTTGTGTATGTGTGCGTAGGTAGTTGTAGTATAGTATTAGTAGGGTAGATGGACAAATGCTGTCATCAAATCACTTCTAGATTTATCATCCCTCCGTTTCACTCCTTCCCGTCATTTCGAAATCGGAAGGAAGGAAATACTGGGATTTCGAGGAGTCAGGTCAGCAGCTCAACGCTTTCCGTATATAATTGCAAGTACAGATAGGACATAAATTTGTTCTTGGTGAGGCGATGAATGAATTTTGAGGGTGATGAGGCACTGGATAGATTTCCCGTGAAGACTGATACTACACACCAAACAGTTATATATATACAATTACAACGGAGGAGAAACTTGTATGGACTTCAAAAGTGCCTTAAAGAGACCTGCTCGTCCATGTTAAGACATAGGGTGCACGGTGGCAGACTGGCTGAGCAACTCAAATAATAGAGAAGGACTCACGAGAAGAAGGATGCAGAGGAGTAAAAGTGTGTTGGACGAGGATGGATGCGGAACAATTCCTCTGAGATTTGAGAACTACTGACTGGAGAACGTATAGCCTATTTGTTCATGTTTAACTAATTGTTAAAGTCATTACTAATTTCCATCAAAGCTGAAGACCATAATATCAAAGTTGGTCTTCTCTTTCCATCCGACTTCAATTCAGTTAGACTTAATTTTCTGGTGAACTGAGCGTTTACCTACAAATATTTGCTCAACAATCCTACAACATACCGTACGTACACACACACACATACACATACCCCTTTTCTTCTGCAAATATAACCTTTCAAATTAAAAGCTCTCTTCTCTCATATATACTTTCCATTTCATTCATTTTTTCTTCCTCCCTCCACTCTCTCTCTCTCTCTCGTTCTGCTCTTCTCTACTCCCAGAAGATTTGAAATAGCTCTTTTCTAAGAGCCACAGCCTCATCTTTCCCATCACTGCAGAATTTTAATTGTGAACTCTTCTCTATTTTCCGCTCACTTTCAGCTCACTCTTTTAATCAATGCTCTCCGAACTCGCGAGGAACGGAAGTGCTTAAAAGCGCAATTTGTAAATCATCTAAATGAGTTTATCTAAGCTGTGCCTCGAGCAACATAACACTTTGCTTAAATCTACGGCTGTGTAATGTGGATGCAGAATTAGCATAGAAATCATCATCTTCATGTGGTTCAATTTAATATTTTTGCATCTTATTAGACTCATGCGAACAATATTAAAGAAAAGTATAACCAATATAATACAGAGACTGTAGTGCAGTTAGGATTTAAAATAATCTCATATGAATGAATTGACAGATAAACGGTTCCTCATAAATCTCTTACCCAAGTCTTAAGACCTAATTTTGCAGTAAAGTCAAAGATTTCGAGTGTCTGTAGAATGTAAACTAACTACACACAATTTGTCATACGCACAAGTTATAAAACTTGTGGATTCAAGCTCAGCTCATCTCTTAACTTAAACAAGACTTTCGTGTCATATAGTCGGATTTTGACATCTGAGGAGCAGCAAAACAAATCAGTTCGCTTAACGAACCTTCTGTGTAAACACCCGTAAATAGCCACTCTCAATGACAAACTACAAATTCGAAGCAAATTTATTGGCAAAAGAGCCAGGAGAGAAGAGATACTCGTGTGTGTGTGTACCCTCCTGGAGCAGCAGAACAAGTCATAACTATTTCGTCACCACTGTGACAAGATATTTTTCTAAAGGCAATAAAATAAACGTGTTCGTTTCTTCCAAATGAAGAGCTTCCAAATAGAGACAAGAGAATCAAGTCAAAAGGTTATACAAGAGATGAAGCTCAGCTACAGAAACTCATCATCATTTGACATTTCTACTTTTCCTAAACCATTCAACCAAAACCAACTGCTATTTAGACATTTTGCTGCATTTTGCTCTAGCATTACTTTCAAAAGTGAAAGAATCATTTAAAGAGTTTAACTAATGAATGAAACTGTACTAGCTTCATCAAACTTTGATCAATTCTCTGAATTATCGGTTACAATAATATTATTATTCAATTCTATTCTACCCGAGTTTTACTTACATATTTTTCCTTTAAAGTGGCTACAGCAGAAAATATGCTTGTCTCTCTGAATCTGGACACATATCCATACATAAGCTTCCATCTACGCGTCTATTTATTGCCTGTTGATATGCAGAGAAACGAGGAGGGAAAGTCTGCGTGAGGAATTGCTGTGTTGATTTCTATTTCCTGAAAAACATAAAAGGCGATGATGAGACTTGAGAAGTTTTTCCCATTTCCCTGTTGAGGATGGATTTAGTTATTTGTCTGAAACCTTCGTCGACTTAACTTTAACTACACACTGCGAACACGTCATGCGCATTTATATGTCTCTTAACGATGAATATATAGTTAGCACTAAATAAATAAAATAATTAAATTGCTCTCCCTCTCTAGATGTTTAGCAGCGATGATCATTTCACCAAGTACAAGTCATCCGTCTCACCACAATTAATTACCGAAAACTGGTTGCGCGGAATCACTGCGTTTCATCTCCATGAAGCTTGAAAAGCTTCTAAGACATCGGAAATTTTTCAACCTACTCGTGTCGGCTTTAATTGTCCAATTAGTTCATATGTTAGTAAGTTAGGACATATACATCCTCATAGTCTTTGAACGGATGGTTCATGGTTCACAGATGAATGATTCGAAAGAAACCCACATGGCCACGGCACTTTAAAGTAGAGACGGAAGAATAAGAAGCATGACGAAATTCATTACGTGAGCAGTTAATACTAATGACGAAATAATCTTTACTGTTTTGTACCCCGTCAATTAGCGTCATTATGGCTTGTCAAAAGTCGGACCCTTTTTGTACACACACTGCCTTGTGTCGTGTTTCTTCGATGAGTGCCAATATATAGCTGTATGCTTATAAGTATATGTAATGTAATGAATGGATGGATGCTTTATGAATGTGTATACTCATGAGAATATCATTCTTCGGGTTCTGTGGCACTGGAAGTGTCTCACACACTATCTTCTAAGAATCGGATACCTCAGAGACACCACTACAAGAGGAACTACTGTGCGCTGTTGTGGTATTCAGGACAAACCAATGTTTTGCTCATACTATACTTTTGACTTTTAATGACTCTTGTGCCTCTCTCGGATGAAACAGATCAGTGATTTAGCTCGCAAAAGGGACCTGCCGCAAAGGCATCAAAGGACACAATTGATGAGAGTTAAATGGTTTATGAGAGAGTTCCTTTTCAACAAAGTGTGTCCAACAACAATCCTTTGATTAGAAGCGGAACAACGACCGACACTGTGGATGATTGTAAAGATATTATGTGGTTTCCACCGGAATAAGATTCCTCACGGGGTTTCGATTTCTCCCAAAATTCCGCGATTTCTTCATCATTTTGAGTGAGAACTTCCAAAGGCTGCCGACGTATAATTTCAATATATTCCCCATTTTGTCGGGCATTGGTCAAGTTCAGTTTAAATTAAGCATTTCAGTACTTCCTGCGGAGAACAATAAAAATACTATACAACTCTCAACTTTGAAGCAGTTCATATATAGTCCATGCCGATCTTGATTCCTTCTTAAAGAATAGTCTACAAGAACTTTACTGTCTTTACTAGTGATACAAAGCCAGACAAATCGTGTGTAATCAGAAAGAAATAACCGTGATAGAATGAACATTTTAAACTTGTGTGTGTGCAATATATATCACACATACCATTGTACCCGTGTGTTAGTGAGATATAGAACTTATTATACATTTACTAGGACATTACATATCACGTAACGGAGTTGTAATTTAAGACGACATTATTATCATCTTATTTCTCCTAACCAATATCCCTTGGGTCCTATCTAGTGTGATATCGAAACTAAAATGACAACTCGTGTATTTTTCCTCATCCACAAGTCCCCACACGATATGCACCAATATGAAGTGGAAATTGTACGCATAAAATATTCATATTGTTGACTAGCTCTTCCACTTACTTTAGCAGCCAGTGGGAAAACTCCTGCTACTACTACACACTGCGTTTCTACAGTCCTTAACTCTGCTGCTGGATAATATACGAGTTTTTTACTCCTTTTTGGTGGTGTAGGAAAGCTTTCTGTGGATATGATATCATCAGCATGGTCATGAGCGTGCGAGTGTGGAGGAATCGGGCAGGACTTAAAGAATCAAGAACCATCCCACCCCTAATCTCGAGTAGAGAGAGAGAGAGACCTCATAACATGCATCCTTAATATATAACATGGTTTCTCCAGCTAACCATCAAAAGATGAACTCTGGTGTGAGGAAAACACCAGGGAAAGCTACACACAGAGAGATCATCATAGTCTGAGGTACATACAAACTAATGATACGTATATAGTCAGAACATCAACGAGATTTTCTCTTGCATTTTTAATATCACAATATTATACTTGGCTCATCTAAAACATTGATATGGTTTCCACTCTGAGCAGTAGATCTAGATTCAGCAGCATATTAGTTTCTCCATTACTAGTATAATGATGTATCATCATGAAAGAAGCTATTAAGTGGGAATGAGAAGTAGATTAGTTGAGTGCCAGAAGGATATTATGTAGAATCCGACACCATTGACAGAGAGAGAGAGGAGGAAAGTGGCTAATTAATCGCCATATTTTCATGTGCATCATTAGCATATAATGTACATAATAGTCTGGACTAATTAGTAGGAGACTAGTGGAGTGAGAAGAGAGGTAGTAGTAGGTGTAAGATAAAGCGCATGTTAATAAGGCAGTCAGAGTGTGCGATGATGATGATGATGA
>Ga0194135_10000758_pt1 | contig 18804 bp, 10 predicted proteins | sample LitLau_LLRF_2013_FD_134024 | JGI IMG/M metagenome (GOLD analysis project Ga0194135, IMG submission 134024) | Freshwater sediment microbial communities in response to fracking from North America - Little Laurel Run_MetaG_LLRF_2013 (version 2) | ecosystem: Environmental > Aquatic > Freshwater >...
CTCTTTCGAGGCAGGAAAGAAGAGTTCTCACGTGGAAGATTCAACCCTCTCTCTATAAAAAAAGTTAATATCTCTCTGTGACAATTTTTTAGTCTTCCTCTTTCCTAATATAAATGAAACTTCCATGAAGATAAATCCCGAGATAAAAACATGTCGGGGTATATATATATATAAAAAGCCTTTCGGAATGACTCGAGAAACCAAGTGAAGCAAACGAGGACACTGGAGGTGACTTAATTTTTGTAGAGAGTTGACAGAGGAATTAGCTGTCACCATTTTGTTTATCACTTGGTGGGATATTTTATATCGTTCATTTAATGGAAGATTAGTATTAAATCTTTAAAAGTTAAAATAAGTATCACCCGGAGGAATCTTAAGATGAGGGGGAAGAGTTCCAAGGTGGAAACAAGTTTCATGTAAAAAATAAGTATTTGGGGTATTTTAAAAGATTATTTTGAACGTTCAGTCATCCGACGAGATCCGTTCCTTAACTTTTGGCTTTTATCCTTTTTCTTCAAATTTCGTAGTTTTAACCTTCTTTTGATGATGATCATCAGTTCGTGTGTCAATATCTAAGGTAGAAATTTGTCTCGTACAAATCTAAAGATTAAGACGCATTAAGATGAAAGAGAGTGTTAAAAAGTTTGAGAGTTTTCTCACGGCTGTATAACTTTTTAAATGTACGGACAGAGTATAAGTCATTAAGTAAAAGTTGCTAAAAACTTTTAAATATTTGATGGCATGTGACGAAGATATTCAGTAGAGGGGGAGGGGACGAAGGGGGGTAAAATGTTTAAAATTGTGGTAGTTTTACCTAGGGCATAGAAGGAGGCTTCATTAACGTAGGCTCTGGACTCACCTGGAGGGTAGCCCATGGAAGGATGCATATCCATGGGGGAGACTGTCAGACCAAGTCCATTCATCGTGTACGGTGATGACTTAAGGTATGACATTGGGGGTGGCACTCCTCCCCCTCCTCCATGACCACCACCCCCACTCCCAAACGACGAGAAAGCCAGGATGCTCGCTATTTTGACGATGTATCTCAACTAACAACTTCAATTAAACCAACACACACACACACTTCCCAAAGTGGAATTGTCTTGTTCTCTTAATCTCTTCTTGTTCTTCCAGTGAATAATTCCTTCTTCTGATTAATTCCTTTAATAGCAATGTATAAACGGCACCACCAAGTCTTATTCACTCGTCGTTCATTAGAAACCTGCAATATAGATAATAGTATTTATTATATAGGGAAGTATAGAGAGAATTCGAAAGTTCCAATAAATCTCCTTCTCAGACTTTCCTCATCATCATGAGAGTCGTTTCAGCTGTCACAAATCGACACACACACACACACATCTTTAATCTTTACACAAAAGTTGTCTCCACTTTTTTAGTACCTTACGGAGAGCTTTCTAAAACTCCAGTTGGCAGTTTATCTTTCACGGAATCTGCTCACTCAATGTTAAATTTTTAATGTTCTCTTTTTGAAGAATTACACTAGAAGAAGAATGTTTCACACCTTCGTAGATACGAATGATGATGAAGCGTGTGCTGTGTGCGATCATTATGGTCTAAGGATCTTTCACTTAAACAACTCGCATGAAATGTCTCACACAAAAGATTACCGTTTTACTATTCACAAAGTTTAAAGCTACGTGGAATGGTAGGCGCAAGACTTGAGAAAATTCATATTATGATGACTGGTCGGAATTCCTCGTTATAAAACTCAGGGTTTCAATCGAAATATATATGAATGTGTGTAGGGGTACATTTAACATTTCATGTTAGAGTATTAATTCATAATATAAAGAAGAATGCAGATTTTTAATGATTCATTTTCTAAGTTAAAAAGTACGTTCACATTTGACACATGGAAAATTCCTTTTTTGAATACGTCGCAGAAGCTCTTGCGAATGAAAAATAAAACTATAATTTACAGGATAAGCGATAAAGTGTCATAGAAGTTCCTGTTTCATTGTTGTCTTCCTTTTACTATTACAAATTGTATGATAAACTACAATTTTCGGTAGTTTGTGATTCACTCACTCACAATAATAATAATAATATAAAGCTCCAAGCAGGTTTTTACTTCTTTAAGTAATTTTCCCCATTAATAACATTGTCACTTGGGGATTATATTTGCTTTGAAATTAAGAAATTCATTAAGCAATAACCACACCGTATTAAATTAATTTATTACGTTATTCCACATTGAACTATGTGACAATTATTGTGAGATCAGACTCATCTATATTTTTTTAACGGTTTTACTTCACCTAAAGCTTTCTATGGGTGACCTTACGAAGTGAATATGCGCACTTTTGTTCATAAGCTTCTGTAACTTTACAGGAGGAAGGTACTTCAAGTTTGATGAAGATGATATTTCACCTCTGATGCCAAAAAACGAGATTTCTGATCTCTTATCGTGTAGGAAATCTCGATTATTATGTGGGTATCATTCGAGGTCTCATTTACACTTAATATGACGATATGATCTCTCTGAGGTCTCTCGGAGGGTTCCGGACTTGACTATATAGCCAGCAAATGTACAAAAGGGTAATAAAAATAAAACGTCCCTTCATTTTGAAAAAGTCCCAATAACGACGACGACGTGCCTTCATCCCTAACAATAAGTGTGGCCTTTTCATATAGGTAAGCTTATTCTCATGTACTTTCATCACATTTAACACACGCAGAATTGAGTTTAGTGGGTTTCATTCCATACCGTCCCTTTTTTACAACTTTTACTCCTAATAATAACACACTATGCACAGCCCTGCAATAATGCAATGGATACAAATAAAATGACTACACACATATATACATTAACACTCTTACAAGCCCCTTGTAAATCCACACACAACTTTTCATTCCACACATATAGACAGGCAAATGTGTTTATTGAATTTTCTATTCACACACACAGGACACAACAGACCGTAATGCATTCGCATTCATAAAATAAAAAAAGATTGAGTCTCTCCTCTGCGTCTGTACAAAAGATGTGAATAGAAATCAACCCCCTCGTCTATAACTTGCTACAATTTATATTTCTGCTACTTCCATTTTACACCACGGCAAATCTAAAGGTGTATATACAGGGATGGTTTGTGTCAGGATATTTCAACTCTCAACGGAAATTGTGGAGAGAGATCACTCCCAAAGATGATGATTATGAATTTATGAAAAAACAAGAAACTAAATGATCATTCACACGCCTTTTTAGGAAGAAGGTATATTGAATATTTCATGTGCAATTCAATTCTATACGTAGAGAGGCAGTACCACGCCCACCCCACCTCTTTGCTTTGTACTTTGGTTCTTCAAGTGGTCTTTTGTCGATGAAAAAAAGACCCTACACGTTATTATATACAATTCTACACACACACACACAACCACTTGTGTTTCAACAATTAGTGCTAAAGTCTCTCTTGAAAGTTCCCATCTCAAGAGGTTTTCAAACACTTGGGTATACAAGAGCACACACAGAGATTTGTTGTATTGCTTCTCTCCATATAAAAAGAACCCGACTTGGACGAGGAAACGACGAGTAGATTTGTAAATTCTAGAAATACAAGGAATCTCGAAAATATTCCTACATAATGAAAGCTAAATTGCCAAATAAATAAACTGCACTTTTTCACGCACCACTTATTTCTCCCATTTAATATAGCTTAATCCTTATGTCCTTCAAAGAATTAAAGTTGTAAAGGTTAAAAATTCCATCTTCTTCTTCTTGTTAAGTCTATACCTTAAAGGATTATAATTTGTTTCCCGAAATGCAAATACACAATTTAAAACCAAAGAGTTGTTCAAAACAAATTTGAGAAAGAAAGTACAGCACATTGTCATTTGGTATTTAATCCTCTAATTGCATTTCCAATATCCAATATGTTGAGATGAATGCCCAAAATGTAAATCCTTTTTACTAAATAATGCACAAATAATTTGAAAATGCAAAACAAAATTCCAATCCGTCTTTATTTATAATCCGCCGAGTTTTAATGAAGAGAAAATGTTGCAAACAAAGCTTATGTAAGAAAAAGGTCGTATAACAATTGACAATCTATATATCGCATCTAAATACTCTTTGCCGTCTCTCTACCTTCCTTTTAAATACATTAATATTGTCTCTGCTCTAAAGCTCTAAACGGTGTGTGTCATTTCCATTGTCAGGTCTGGTAAAACTTTGTAAGAAAAACTCGATTTTAAGGACACAACTGGTAGAGGAAAAAGAAGCAATTTTGTGAAAAACACGGGATTAAAATTTCTCGTCTTGTCTCTCCATTATTATGTAAGTTTGTTTTTGTGGTGCTAATAGCAAATGTTATTTGTTCAGAGACCCTTTTATTTCTTGTTGGTGCGTGATATATATATTTCGAATAGTGTTTAGTGGACTTGTGGACACGAGAGATGGTGAATCCTTCATGACAAAACCAAACCGACTGTGTGAATTGAAATAAACCCAAAATGGTGAGGAGGATATAATATTATGGACGGGTAGTTTTAGAGGAAAAGTCTAATTGCTCATTGAACTGGGAAAACGTGATACTCGCCGATAAATTGTGACAGATTGGTAAACCGAAAAGGTCCAGAGGTGTTGGTAAAGTAGATGGGTACTTGAGACCTTTATTCACCACATGTACCTTATACAGAGATATATATACCTATAGGGATGTATATCTGCCTTGTCACTCAACCTTCCATCCATCCGTTTATATAGGAGATATTAATTTCTCATGAAGAAACTTGAAACTTTTGTGGAAAATGTGTTCATAAAAGTTTTGCTACCTTTATACTACTACTACCTTTCCTCTTTTACACACCTACACACCTTCGTTACAGACAAGAATTGGAATTGAACGCTATCTAGATCTGCTGCTATCACCTGCAAGTGCGACGTCCAACACTGTCTTGTGTGCCTTATCTTTTGTCGTCTATCTGTCTGCCAAGTCTCCATTAAGTGTATATACATCAAAATGTATCTCTCTCTCTGGCTTTATGCACCACCAACCCTTTTCTTGAGGAAGAAATGTTTTACATTCTTCACTGACATTGAGACAAGTGGTCACTATTGTGTGCTGAGAATAGGGACTCTTTCTTCGGACATTTTTACACTTCAGGTGTCATCCATACAAGACATCAAACCATGTGTATGCAAGCCATGTGTACATAGATATACATTCCCCTCCAGCAGTCTTTCCAACCATTAAAGAAGACGTCACATGCCTTCTTCATGAAGAACTGTACATTTTACACATTTGTCCCTGTGTCATAATGATCACACTTAATGGTTGATCAAGTCAATTCAATTCTTTGGGAATGATTCAGCAGAAAATGCAGTTGTGTGTTCCTACTGTATCGCTCTCTAGCTCTATGTGAGCTTTCACTCCCCATGAATTGAGGATTCCTGACACATGAGAGACAACGCACGCCTTATTTTATATATAAACACTTAGTTAGATATATGTCTTATAAGGAGATCGGAGAGAGTTTTGACATTCTCTCTATAGAAAAAACTTAGTGGAAGTTTGTCAATCAATCTCTCAAGAGATTGTAATTGATAAAGGGAAGTATAGTGTGTGTCTTATTCTTAAAGAATCAAGTTTTTTTCGAATCTTTGAATCTTTGAATCTATCACTCCAATCAAATTTTGAAAGATGATCTTCCTTATTTAGAGAAGAAGAAGAAGACACCTCTCCACTCTCAATTTGCGGTCTATTGTTCGCCCTACAATAATCACTCACTTTCATTCATCGATCCCCGTCGTCGTACAATTACACGCACTTTAAACTTTAAACACTAAAGACTAAACTAACATTTATACACGTAATTCTTACCAAGTCTAATTTCTATTATGATACAACAGAATAGATTCTAAATCACAATGACTCGGAGTTATTCACCGTTTTTATTTCATTGTCATCTTGGAACACACACACAAAACTTTCAAACGTTGAATGTGTTTCATTGAAAAAATCACAGGTGCTCTTTTAATGTACGTGTATTCTTTTCTTAGTGTCAGTTTAGTCAGTTTAGTGTGGGCACTTGGTTTCATTTAGAACTTTAGAACTGACTGGATGAAAGATATGGACCACAATTATATTGTACTTGCCTGTCGCACACCTTTCACCTTAACTATTGTGAATTGAACAAGTGGTGGAGATGAGATCGAAGAAAACAACACCCAGTTCGACTCACAATTGACGTGGATCATTAAGAGTGAAGTGGATGACAGACAGGTTTCTTGTTGTAGTCGATAGACACATGGTTAATAATCAAGAAGAAGGACGAGGTGACCATTACACACTGACAGTATTTTACATATATGTGAGTGCATGTAGTTGTGTATGTACTGATCAGGGATAATTACAAGTCAGACAAATACTTTGGAAAACTCTGTATATATATATTGCACTGATTGACATTCTTACTTTTGTGTCAAACCCTTTACTATTATTATTATTAACAACTTGGACGTGAGTTTTCCATTAAAAAACAGCCATACGGACCTTGTCTCAAGTTTCCTCTTGATATAAAGTGTTTCCTATAAGTTCTTAATGGGGTTTTTTCAATAATGAAAAAATCAGGTAATAATGTATATTTCGTGTAATTCCTTATAAACAGCGTAAGTCACTCTAATAAATATATTTACTGAATTGAATGCAGTTAATGCATACAGAAGAAATATAAATCCATTCCACCAAATATTTATAGTGTCTTCTAGTGAATTCCAGATTGAAATCTATTACATGTATACTCTTGGAATTACTCTTTGAAATTTAACCAAAAAAAATTCACAAATAAACAATTTTTCAGCTTCTTCACCTTTCGAAAATTGAGTATACTCCAAAAATCCTCAAAGAATCGTAAACTCAACTTTCTCTCATTCTCCCCGAATAATCTGTGTAAGCCCACACAGAGAAAAGTTTGTGCATAGACTGTCTCACTTTGTTCATTAAATATCCTCCTATTATGTCGAAGTGTCTTTCTCTACTTTCTCCTTGGAACAATGTTCTTTACACAACTATATATATCTAACCCATACACTGATGTTCCTATTTACATTTTCTCCTTAGTTCTTTAGTCGTTGTTATATTTTAATTCTAAGCTTAGAGTATGTCGAACAAAGAGATGGTAATTTGACTTACTTTGAGGCGATGAAAGGATAATTTGAGGTCGTAATATGTAGTGCAGGAGAGTTAATCGTCTTATGGAGAGTTGAAGTTTTTTTAAATCAGAACAGATAAAACACAATAAACTCACGTAAGCTGACAAAAATCTACTCTTGAATGCAAGGAGAGATAAAACAAGTCTTAAGCCTGTTACAGAGGAGCTTAGGTCTTCTCAAGCCTCGTATTAAATAAGATCCGTCCCAATATCTTCCACCGGACTACTATACATCATCATCATCATCACCAGCTCCCAGACCCAGCCTCTAGAAACTCTCCCTGCCTCCGCCCCCACCCCTCCCCCCTTCGCTACTATGGAACATGACCAGCCTCCGCCCCCTGAGCTCCAAACTCCTCCTTATATAAACCTCCATCACTTCCTCCTCTGCGCCGGACCATACGGGCTATTTTATTCGATATATATAAGTGAAATCTTGTCTTTCATGTAATAATAATAATAATAATGTGAAGCAATGCTCCTTCTGTGGACGGGAAGGTGTGCGCAAGAAAAGAAGAATTGCATTTGAGGTTATCAATCGCGAAATCAAATATATAATGGGTTCCTTATATATTGATTTAACGATATTAAGACATAAACAAAATGTAATTCCTCTTGTGGTGATAATGAGCTAAAATCTGGATTACACCGACTTGTATTGCATTTGTAAGCTCCTAATAGGCTAAGTGGTTTAATACTCTTTCACACAATAACTTAATCCAGCTCATCCTTCTTTACCTGACTCACACTAAATCATACCAACTAAATCGCTACAATACACACACACGCGTATATTTATTTATATATTCATATGCACACTCTATACTTAAGACTTATTTGGAGAGTTATACACTTCATACTCTTTGACTTTTCTCTCGGTGTAAGCTTCCTTAATATTATTCTAACCTTGTCAACTTTCTCCACACAATTGAATAGTCTTTGACAAAGTCAGGAGTATTTACATCAAAGACCACAAGACTGGAGAAAGAGGTTTATAATAATGATGATTACATAATAAGACTTATTGCAACAAATCTTCTAACTAAATATATATTTATATGTATGGACAAGAGTATCATATCATGAGATGAAGTTCACAGGAAGGGAATAATAAGTAAATCTCTTATGATCCTATTTTTCTGTGAGATAAGTCTCATCTGATCGTACTTTATCTTATTTTAGTATTTATCAGATCTCTTAGGTAAATATAGAAAAGTCTCGATTTGGCTGGAATATCTGTCACTTCATTATTGCTCACACTATATAGCACAGATTCAGAAGGTTTAGATATAGATCGTAGTGTGGTTAGTAAACATTGTTTTAATATTACGGTTCATATCACTCGAAGAAGAAGAAAAGTAAGCCAACATTTACAACGTGAACTAAAAGGCTTTAAAGGTATTAAAGCACTTAAGTTTACTTATAACTTGTTGGTTCTTCCAGAAAAAGAGGCTTAACTGTTTTTTTCCTCCACTCTTCTTTTCTCAGACCAATGAATCAGCTTAATCAGTCACATCTCTACCTTAACTATATACAGACGACGCTATATAATACGTATAGATATATAGGTGGACAAATATTCCAGTCTATATATCGCAGAACTACCTGTTTATTTATCTACTATTCAAATCACCCCAATAATAATGACAAAAGAATGTCGTCGCTTCATTTCTCATACTTTTAAGTCAATTGACTGTTGATTTAAATACTAAACTACAAACACGCTCACACCTAACTCGTGTATATATAGTCCTGTGTGTGTATATATTCACGGATTAAATAGAGATTTGCAAGAGAGAAGGGTATTTAATTTTTAAGTAAAAGAGAGTCGCACTCTGTACAGAAGAGCATAGTATCCTACTGACAATAGGATATGATCAGCTTAGAGTATTTAATTAAATAATCATCAGCTTACAATCTACTTACTTACTTATAGTGTGGCCTTTATTTTGTGTTGTTCACTTCCTTAACTGTGAATCTTTGTTGTCGAAAGGTCGTTTGCTTTTTCCTTGTTTTATCCCATTTCTTTTTAGTTTTTCTTCATAGGTTTAATTAAATCTAACCCAACAACTTAAAAATCTCTGAGATTTAAATACAAATTAAACCCAGTGTGAAAGTAATAAGCGAAGATAGGCTCATAGTTTGTAAATTATAAGCATATATATTTTTGTGTGATGATTCAACGGAGGACATTTCACGAATTTATTGTTATTGCTCCTTTTGAAATCTTATAAGGAAATTCATCCTAAACCTGTGATAGATGAGTAATATAATTTTTTCCGTAACGGTGAAGGGTGAATAGCGGACAATAGTGAATATGCCATATCCTCTCTCTAATCTCTTAATTAATGTGTCATTAATCCAGACATTGCTCAAGATTCATTGTCCGAGTTGTATCGTTAATGTTATTCTAAAGGTCTACACATATAAATACATATTCTCGCTGTGTAGAATTCGAAACTACATTCATATGTATGAAATCTATATACACTCGTTGGATTTGGGATTCTCATGCTACAAAAACTCGTAGACTTTAGCTTTTAGAACTCTAGACCTTACAAAAGTGTTTCTCTATCGTAGTTTTATGCACCATAAGAGTAGAAAAAATCTCTAACGATCATAAGAGCAGCAGCAGCATCAGTAGAAGTCGCACATGAAATAAAACGGTCGATAATTACCCTCCAAACCATACGGGAGTGCTATAAACCCTTTAAACACTCACAAATCACACACACACGGGGTAATATGGAGAAAGACGCAATTGTTGTAAATGCAACGACCTTAAAGTGTGACCATATATCCTTATATACAGAGAGAATAATTAAGAAGGTAGAATCGCAGGAGCGGAGATCGAGAACCCCTGGGGACATATAAAAAACGATGAAAAGATGACGAAGAAATCTATCATACTTAAGTAAGATGAATGGAAGAATGACAAGTAATTCTGTTTCCTCCTGTCTCTCCTTATAATAAAATATATATAAAAAAGTTTGTCCTGCCTCGTTCGCGTTCAAGACAAAGTTTCGAAAACTTAACATTTTATAACAACCTGCCATGTCTCCTTCCAATCATTTTCTTTAGTACAATTATACAGACAGACCAGAGCCATTAGGGAAGATCATATTAAGAAATCGTTCACCGTTTGTGTGAGTTCGTGCTGCTGCCTCCAAATGGCTGTGTGTGTAATTCGTGTGTCACGCTTCTCGAGAGACAAATTCCCTTTGTTGTAAATGGACATTTATTATTTGTCCTAGTTTCACCTCTCTAAGGGACACAAAAGCTCCTAGAGCTTCTAGAGATCCCCAAGGGAAATATATGTATATATATATATATTCAATTAATTGAACCACAATAACAACCAACAAACCCTTTGCAAACGACTGCCTTTATATTGTACGCTCCATAGGGTGTAGCAAATACAGATACTGTACTCAAATCTTTGTTAGTTAAATTGACTTAAATACACACTCAAAACAGGAACTAACAAATGCTCGCAATCTACCTTGTGATAAGTCTTCTCTGCAGAATAGAATTTGTATCTAGAATCTACAAATGTTTCATCTGGGCCATTAAAACGTGAATCTTTGTAGTCTTTGTACAATTTGAAATCTCCCAATTAGCAAAATGATCGTGAAAACACAAAGTGAATTTGTGTGATGTACTTACAAGAGAAAAAGTATAAGAAGAGAGTTTTGTACAATCCTGTTTGTTATGCATCTCCTTTTAATTAATCCATATATTCCTCGTGTTGCTTTTACCTGCCTTGACTGTAAGTCATGTTAACGATGCTGCTGGTGTACAAAGAGCTTAACAGATGCCTATCACTCCATCACATGATTGAATCTCTGTTTCAATATGTGTGTATATATGCTAATCATCCAGACATCATTTCTAATATGGCTCGTGTACAGCTTAATTTTGACCTGTTGTTCCTCATGCACTGTACTTAATTAATTCTTTCCATCTTTCCTATATACTGCTCTTGTGCTCTTTACTCTTTCATAATAATGCTACATTCCAATTAGAATAGAAAATCTCCCATTTATGTAGCTTACTGGGTTCTGTTTTGTAGTCACATCTGTCATGCCCACCTGTGCACAACAACTCCAGACTCGAGGACCAAAATCATCACCAGTAATGTCATAAATGTAACCTATGATAGACAGAGTCCAGGTAAGTAATATATATAAATATTAATTAACTCATCTGTACACGTCAATATAAGGGCAATCAAGTATCTCGCTTTGAAAAGAACTTTGCTTCACGTTTTCCCCAACTGGAACTTTTGAAATCTGGTCGGTGCTGGTGAAATCTCCAGCACACACAAACACACACAAATATAGATTGTGTATACATATTCGTATATAGTTTTGCAATATCTATCTTGTTTATAATTGTAACAGACCAACACATGCCCAGATTTTCCACATCTGTCCATATACGATCGCTTGTGCAAAACAATTCAATCAGAAAATTAAAAACATGATTGGCATCTCCTTCATCTTTCATATCGTAACCAGAAATTCTTATAATTATCACAATGTCTTTCAGGAAATTAATTTACGGTGATTTGCTCCATATGAAATCTCTCCTTATCTCATCATAAACGAATATGCATCATCACATAATAAATTTACTGCATGGCCCATCGGATTGGATTATTTTATATACTTCCGATTTCCTTTCCTCCATCTCCCTTCAAACCACTTCACTAAAATTTCTCCCTAGTCTTGCCTTATCTCCCTTGTGCACGGAGAATATTGGAAGGTCAATTAGAAATAATCCCAATAGCATAATGTCATCCGATATACCAGAGCTATGATGATGAAGTAACTACCAGGAAAGTTTCAATCGTATCCTATTCTGTCATCACTCTATTCAATGAATGCACAAGTCATCATATCGCACAAGCGAAACAGAATCATATTCCACACACACACACGCAAGATTATTCTTATTCATATTCATATTCACTTGAAGTGCGTCAATTGACACGTGACTAGGTCGTGTGTCTCTTTCTATAAGCAACTTACCAGAAATGTTGTGACCACAACGAAGGTCCTAAAACAAACGTGTACGTGTGTGTATGGAAGGAACGATGAGAGAGAGAGATCCGGTCCAATTATCATAAATGCTCACTCACTTCAATAGGAGAAGGATCAACATCAAAACTGTCGCAAATTTTATCTGGTTAATCAATCAACGAGAGGAATAATAAAAGACGAGTGTGTGTGTGTATTCATTGGAAGTATTTCAGCTTCCACCCAAATGACATGATGCAACCAAAACCAACCAAGTCTGTATATTTATATATTCTCTTGTTCATTGTTCAAGGAGATTATACGGAGGAGATTCATCTCTCTAGACCAATCCTTCCTTTTCCTTCTCCTCCTTCATTCTTCAAACCTCTTCATCTGTAAGAAATACATGTATGCACTGGCTGGATGTTCAAAAACTCCTCCAACAATGAGAATAACCAAAAGTAAAAAAAGTATAAGAAGAAGTAACGCATTCACCAATTTTGTGACAAAGAAAAAGATAATCTCTCTTTGAGGCTTCACTCACAGGGAAATATATATATATATTATATATACGGACATAATATAATTCGTATGCGTGGATGAAATAAACTCATTTCTCATGGTGAAAAATGTTTCCGGAATTTCAAACTGGTTTTACTCGGATTATTATTTTGATATGAAAGAAATAAAGGATTGCTTTCTTTAACAATTATTATAAAAAGAAAGATCGCGTCTTGTTCTTCTGCATGGCACGGCGTGGGAGGATATAAAAATACAAATTGTACCTGACATTTTGGAGCTTTAAGCTGCCTTTTGAAAATAAGTTTCAAGGTGAAGGAGAAATAAAAGAAGATATAAAACCCCCCTCGACTATTAATAGAAAAAAGTTTGTATACGAAAGTTATCTGGAAATTAAAAAATGATGTGTCCCAATAAAATTTTTGTAGAATACAGAAGCACTTTGTGAATTTAAAGTCCAGGAATAAAAGGGAGGAAGGGAAGAAAACAGTTTAAGAAAGGATACAAGTCGTGTCCCTTAAGAAATAAATTTATTTCGTCTTTTATTAACATTTTAACACTCGTGTGAAAATTTAAAGTATGAAATGGACAAATTGTCTCTTTTATTCAGGGAATTCTATATATTTTGACCTTTTGTCATCAATTTAAACACACATACAATAAATAACCACCCACATGTGTTCCGTGTGTAACATATCCGGTAGCATTATTAACATTAACCAAGACCTAACAACCCATTTCCTGTAACCAGAACGAGATAGAATACAAACGATCATAATATTTCTCCGCATTGAACCATAATTTGACACACTAAGCATTTATTATTCATGCGTATACATACATACATAAGGATATCTCTACCGTGCTTGCCTGTATATCAAAATGGTCAATAAAAATCACTTGGTTTGGGAAATTATTGGCCTGGACTGCATGTATCACCCAATCTATGAAATCTATGAATCAATGTGATCTTTGATATGTGATCATTGTCGGGAGAAAGGATACGTACGTATCATCTGATGAAAGATCTCGTATATATTCATTCAATTCATATTTGTGTATAGAGAGAAGATATAGAGAGAAGTTATTTGTATAGCTTTGTGTGTATGACGCATTGTCCATATGATCTCTCTGCACCCATTCATAAAGTTTGATAATAGAAATTACTGGAAAGGTTCAAACCTCCGAGAGAGTCAATAGTGAATATATATATATGTATATTTGTGTGTTCATATGCAATGCACATCTTCGGTTGTGTGGACTTCGGTGGCCTTTGTACAAAGTATCGAATGATGAAATCTCCATACCCCCAATGGTTATTTGTGCCCTGTGTAAAATGCACAGGACAAAGTAACAGTTGTTTGGAAGCTATTTTTCTCCTTTCAACTGTCACACATCTTTCTCATATTCTGATTGACACATGGAAAAGGGATTAGCATGTTTTCATTACAGAAATTGTCACATTTCTCGCAAAAAGGAAGGCGCTCTCTCTCACGCAGAGACGTGTGTATTATTGAATATAAAATTTAGTCACTTGTCCATCTCCATCCGTCCACACCACGTAGGAGCATAATTTCCATTCTTCACACAAATTCAACCAAAGTACAAATAACGTACAAACCCAACAATTATAATATATCGCTTTCCTTAAAGCCACAACCGCATGCATGGCTCACAATATATAATTCATCTCCCTCCCATATATGCAATAACATTCTCAATAAGTAGTAATATATTACCAATGGTTAATGTGTATCAAAAAAGTTTGAGAGCCGACAACGAGAGATCTTTTCGCAACAAACCTTCTCCTAGACAAACCTTCTTTTCTATTCACATCATAGAATGTAAAGACAAGTCTTTTGTCAAGGACAGGTCTGTGAGAAATCAATTCAATTCTCTCTGGTAAGTATATATATCTCTCAACAATCACTCACCACCAACAACTTAACAACTGTGTAGATAGAATGTATGTGCGTGTGTGTGGTGGACTATGAATATGATTGACGTTATGAATTGGCGTTGTGATCTTTTCTTTCCACATCTCCACCCCACAAATTAAGGAATGAGTAGCGTGAAATTGAGGGCAGGAACTGATACACAATGAGCATAACACAATTACACATCGATCTCTTATATATAGGGAGGGAATAATACGAGATACGGAAAAGAACTCACAGACTTTTGGAGAAACTTGAAGACAATTGATCAATCATCTCATCACTATCAACCAAACACACATTCACGCTCACAAAACGGAAAGAATAGAGAAATACGAAATACCCTTTACACTGTTAAATAGAAATAGACTGCTTTCACAGATTGCTTTATCGTTCTTTTATTTCCTTCTTGTCTTTCACGCATCAATTGAATCTCTCATGTTTCCAAATCAAAAGTGATTTCATCCATTGAGTACTACTACTATCCGCCCTATAAGACAATTATTATTCAAACAGAACCCACTGTGGAGATAAAATACATTTGTGTGTATACTCTCACTTATTCACACTTGATTCCCCAGGAGCTTTTTAATAGTTATTTGCCTAGGTTTTGATTTCATTTATATATATATGTAAACTTACTTTCCCCCTTTCGTTGTCATTCGTCTCCTCTCAGCGTTAAAAGCTTTCCACACTTGGTGATTTGCACACACACACGCACATGTATTTTTTAGTAAATGTTACAATAATAATAAAGAAAGGGGACGCGCGTTACTTATTTGCTAGACTGTGCAATATTCCATTTGTCAGTTCCTAGTGTGATGACTTCTGAGTCCACAAATTCGCATAGGAAATGCCGCAGTTAGATAATAGTGATGATGATGAAAGTTTTGAAAAGAACACACAGATTTTTTATTGGGAAAATGTCCTAGAAAGAGTTCTCTTAGGCACACACACATATAGGAGATGCATTTGTGTGTATATATATACGTGTCAGAATTGTGTAAGGAAAGAGAGTTTAAGGGACATTTGGAATGTTCAATGTGAGTGGAACTTATTCTGTCTCTGTCTCTCTGGCTCGCCAGCTTTTTAGCCAAACACAAAGACTTCCCTTGGAGGAATAACTTTTTCCCAATCGGGGACAGATTTTCAAGTATTCGTATGGGAATTCAAACACTTGTCGTTTCCTTTTCTGCGGTGAAAATACGCGTTAAACTCATTCGGCCGGAGCTAAACCAGAATTCATATATATCGTTCCTTCGAAACTTAAAATCATTTCAGCTTCAGTAGAGATCGTTTGAAGGGATACGTATTATGTGATATAATATATATTACGTCCACCCGTCACACTTTCAAGTCTTATGTAAATCTCACTCTATATAGATATAGGGTGTAAAAAATCCCTTACAACCAATATAGATATATGTATAGGAGGAGATTGTATCGAGGAAACGAGCTCATGTTAGCTCGTCACTTGTCACAATTACACGTATGGAATAAATGGAGAAAGTTTTTAGGAGAATAAACCTAGTTCTTTTACTTCTTTTAGTCTCAGAGAACAACACAATCAAATCAACAAGTGACGACGAATGTGATTCTGGTGAAAAAAACAAGGAAATCTTTGCTTGAGGGTTTTCGCGAGTCGTTCTATACTATAAAGCAAAGCCTTTTTCCACGTTACCCCAAATACTGTTGCGTAGAAAATTCATTTTCTTTATTACATTTTAATTCTAGAGTTCTGGAGAAAAGGAGAATAGTTAAACGCGCTTGTGTGTATAAGGAAGTTAAACAGCATATGTGAAATAAGAGAGAAAGATCCCACGAAGAATATGATCGTGTACACTTTGCATTGAAGATTCTTGTTCAGTGGTGGTTGCTGGGATGAAATGTGAAATCTTAAGAAGAGATCCAGGACAATGTGATTCCACAAATCTCACTATACATGGAGATTTAAGGAACAAAGCCAAGCTATATTCCTTTTAACTGTTTCCACTCTTCAGGGATATATATATATATCGTTTCACAGAATTCGCAAATGTTTAAGAAGATGCTTTTGAGGTGTTTTGTAATCTCCTTTTCATCCAGAACTTATATATCTTCCATATCAAAACAAGCTAAAGACTTAAACATGATTGTCGTGGAGTCATTCGTGTTTCTCCTAGTCACTTTATTACAAATAGAATTGCAACTCTACTCTGTTTCTTCTTTTAAAAAAAATTAAATGTGAGTTAAAACAAATCAATAAAGAAATTGGCTAGAAAACAGTAAAAGAAATTACCCAAACCAGAGCAAGTGGCTATCGACAAAGAAACAATCTAAAGTGTTTAAATCGGTTAGAAATCGATCCTTACACGTAAGTATACAGAGCTCACTCGGAGGCCGAATATGTATCTGAAGTGGCTGATTATTAAAATGCTTCGGAGCATAAGTAATTCCTACTTATAAGGGTCCACTTATCTATTGAGTATATGCATAAGCGTCATATGTAGTGTATAATATTAGTGACTGTCGAAGTGGAGGCACACGATCTCGGTAAACTATACTTAACATGCGTATTTCTATTTATTGTATATAGACAGTCACTTATTTATACATTTAACCGCAGTCGTCGTCTTGTTTCATGCAAGGAATATTATGATCAATGATTGAGAGATGTGTACTCAAATACTCAAAGCCCTTAACAGACTTGTTAAGTTGCTTATTAAAACTCCCATCTTGTTGACTGTTCACTTGGACATGAAGATTTTATGCTTCGGCTCCTCAATTTATTAACTTCTTCAGCTGTATGAAATAATGTGAAATAGAGATGAAACTCTCCTTTCCATTTTAAAGTCTCAGATGAAATATTTATGCATGATTTGTAATGTTCAGATTTCAGATGCAGTTTATTGCAGGTCTTTTATTTAGAGGAGTTTTAAATGAGGAGAGACTCGGGTTTTTTATCACATGTAATTTTATTCAATGCAAATAAAACAATACAACTGCCCTAGCTTCTTATTATTTTTAATACCCTTCAATGTCTTATAACAATAAGAATAGGTTATACACTTGTCTTGTCACAGTTAATAGTATTATTACTAGTATTAAAATAATTGAGAAGATAGACAGATATTGCACGTAGCCTATGTATAGATTTAATCACTATCTGGGGAAATATGACATTTACCAATTGTCTAATTGTCGTTTTTATTCTACTATCGTTCTACTACTTACGTGTGCAGTCTGTAATTTACAATTACTGGTGAACATTAATGTATAAGATGTGTAAGGATTAATTACACAAGGGCAAATACAATAAGAGCGTGTAATAAAATGGAATAATTAGCTAAATCAGTTTGACACTTTATATTTGATCTAATGAGAATTGGGATCTTAAAACTATTGTGACTATTCTTAATTATTTATATACAAGAAGTGAATATATTGTTTCATATATATAGTTCAAAATAAATCATTAATTAAACCCCTTTTTATAACCGTGGAAAGTTTACATCTCGGTAGGTTATTTGTGCGTAATAAAAGCACAAATTAAAGTTACGGTGCAAAGTAATGGATATATATTTTACACACACAAACACACAACTTGTATTTAAGGTTATTGGCTTTAATATGGTCCCACTCTCATGAATTCATCTTCAAACTATTAAACACACAATGATTACTTATTAAACGAACTGTGTAACTTGATTATCTTTTAAATCAGAACCTTGTCATTCGGAATTCACGAGATTCGATCGCCTAGCTAACTGGAAACTAACTACAAAATATTAAAATAAAGCTGGATATCTATCAAAACTAACAATACGTCAATATTATTCTTATTGATCAGGAAGTCAATAAACAATAAAATTGGTAACAATTTGTGTGGAATGGTCACAGGTTCCCTTCAGGGTTCATCTTTTATTCTCATCTCTAATCATTAACTAACACGTACGAGATTAATTGATTATGTAATTCCCTTCCTGAAACAATATCGAGATCTCTTAATAGATATGTATATATACTAATATAAACTAAGCGAGTTAATCTTAATTTAAACCTTGCTACTACAATACCCTTTGCCACACACACACTATCACTTAATTATAGACTTTGATACTTATCAGGAATATTATATGGATCATTACACTCTGACCCGACCCCTCTACCAC
>Ga0194135_10000759_pt1 | contig 18785 bp, 10 predicted proteins | sample LitLau_LLRF_2013_FD_134024 | JGI IMG/M metagenome (GOLD analysis project Ga0194135, IMG submission 134024) | Freshwater sediment microbial communities in response to fracking from North America - Little Laurel Run_MetaG_LLRF_2013 (version 2) | ecosystem: Environmental > Aquatic > Freshwater >...
GGAAAAAAGCAAAAACCGTGGGCATGACAAGGATACTGTCGTTTCACCCGTGGATCCGAGTGCTGAAAGAAATATTTTGACGCTGGGTTAGTTAGCTTATTTTTACTGACATTTGTTCAAAAAGTAAGAGAGTATCATTAATGTTGCAGAGGATAGCGAACGAAACCACAAAGGTCTTCCCTTGACAAAATATGACGCTTTTATACTCTTTGCTGACGAGGACTCGGAATTTGCTAGTCTTGTTGTGGAAACATTAGAGACTGAGTATAAATTAAAGGTTAGAACTCTTGGGAATGGGATTAGGATTAAGGTTCTATGATAGTGGACTCTACATGGTTCTTGTATTAACTTACAGCTGTGTATAAAAGATCGTGATTTACTCCCAGGCGTTATGTTTGAGCATGAAATTATTGGTCGACTGATTGCTGAACGATGTAATCGATTACTGATAATATTTTCCCCCAGTTTTTTGAAGAGCAAAGCAAATCAGTTTCTTGTTTCTTACGCACAAGCATTTGCTTTAGGTTTGTTTTTTTTTCTCTAATTATGCTTTATCTTCAACATTCAGACATCATGATCGAAGAATTTATTACTTTGTAGAATCACAGCAAAGAAAAATCGTTCCTTGCATGTACCAAGAATGTGAGCTTCCGCCAAGCGTGCGTTATTCGTTTTGTATACGTTACAGTCGAGCTGGAAAGTTGTGGAACTTTTGGGATAAACTCAGCCAATCTCTACAAACCACATCTTCAACAGCATCGAGTAGTTCGAGTATCTTGGTAAAAGATGCTTTCACGCGTCCCTCGTTTGACATGGAGAAAGCATATTGTGACACAAAAGTAGATGCGATGGCAACTCAAGACTACCTGAGCAAAGGTGAGCTTGAAGAAGCATAACACAAACATGAGACAATAGAAAACATACCAACTTGTATTCATCTTTTGTTTCATTTTTGTCTAAATATAACCCACATTCGTATACACAAGTCGTAATAATGCTTTTTTTCGTCCATTAGCGTCATCAGATTACTGGGATCCTGAAAAACCAACGAAGCTGTCTTCATCCTACTCTAAATCTAAGGAAAAACAAAACCATTCCAATGAAGAGAACCACAGCGACAACCAAAGCTTACCCGAAACAGACACCTACTCAGTTAACTCTGATGCTCATCTTCTAGCAAAATCTTCCTCCTCAAAATGGTACAAGAAGATTATCAATCCAATAAAACCCAAAAGGAGCAAAAGTCGATCAAAACAAAAGGAAGTAGCTGAGTAGCGTTTTGTCTTGAATTTCCATGTAATGGCAAATAGTTAATAATATTGTGACACTAAATCGTGTATTGATGTTTTGTTAAGCAGATAAAGGAATAAACCTCCGGAGTTTTAGAATAAGTTAAAAATAACAATCTCTGTTCTCTTTATTGGTCTTTTTACCTCGATTCACTTAATTGGCATCCATCCTACTACATAATAATTTCCTTCTGACAGTTAATGTTGCTTGCTGCTTTGAGCCAACAGATTATAAGTTTGAGGTTTTATGTTTGCGTTAATCAATGAACAAAAAAGAAAGTAATGACTAAATGCTAAATACAAACTCGCCTTTTCTGACAATAGCAATTGGAATTCACCTACTCGAAAATCGAAAAGAAACAATAGGTATATGCATGAATGTTCGGTACAGAAGAGAAACGATTGGAAAAACTCGAAAAGATATCTCGTAAAATAACTAAAATATACTACTGGTGGTGCCAGTCACATGCTGTCACTTTCGATTACCTAAAATGAGTGAGTTACAGTAATTCCTGTCGTGGACGCACGAGACAATGAAAAATACGAAGATTATTGGAACTGGAACTGTAGCAATTTGAGTAATAACCAAATGCTTACAGTAGCTTCAGTGCTTTTTGCGTTTTTGTAATCTATATGCTGCAATGATGGTGAACTAACTTCCCTAACGCTTGACTGCATATCCTACAAAGTTTCACTGACTAGATAGTTAACCGTTAGCAAACCGAATAGTTCATAAAATCAACATACATATATATATACGGACATATATGCACTGTAAACTCAAAGTAATCCGTGCAACAGTCATTAGAACTCAAAAGCTGATTAAACGAATTACATGTCCGGAATTTCGGATGGCACAAGACATCAAGATACCAAGACTGAAAATACTTTCAGTTTATTAACTTTTTTGTTTTGAACTTGTTTGGTTATCTAAGGAAGACTAATTATATTTTGCTGCATTGGTTCCAGTTGTACTACCACCTACATAGCACCTATGAAACTGATAGTTGTGAGCCATATGATTGTTGAAACATAAAATATACATTTAGAACATAAATCATTGTAGTTAGGAAGTAATAGAGTTGGCTAGATTCTTAAAACAATGCTGAAAATTAAGTTAGGTTCAAACTAATGTTACCACCTGACTACATCCTTGTAATCTTCATTAACGCTTAATCTTTTGATAGATTCATAACCTAATATAATAAATATACTAAACACTCCCGATTGAAACATCCGAGCTGACAGACCTTTTGTAAAAATTCGGAATCTTTCTTCATTCCACAAGATCGCGAATGTTTTTGGAAGCGAAGGAAGTCTTTGTACCTAAGTTGTACATCAAATGCATCCTTTACTTATACTATTCTAGTAGAAACGTAGAAAAATATTTTATATTTTACCTGGAGACGCGTGCGACATACGTCTAATGGATTTGTGATAACTGTAGTCGTCCAACCGCCCAACATTCCCGAAACACATTGAACCAATAAGTGAGAGATTCCAGGTGGGCTGACTTTGATTAAGTAGTCTGAAATCGTTAATAATCAAACATCACTATCAACATTTAGATGTTTTTACCACTAATGACACGCTTAGTTGCATAATATATAAAGTAGTAAAAATAGGCATAAATACCTTGATAAAATTGGTAGAACCCCCACCATAATGCCGAATTTGGTACGTATGTACTTAATGACGCAAAATATCCTCTGTAGAATCCACGTAGACCATCTCGACGATAGATTTCTTTGATTATATCCTTTGTGATGTCTAGCTTCGGTCTATTTTCATATTGAATTTCCAAAGGATTGTATACACTGAAATTTAATTAACAGAAACATTTCATCCCATGCCTTCAGTTTAGAGCTATTCTTTACATCCTAGTATTATTTACACTCTTGGATCAGCAGACCGACGCATTCCAACTATCATCATGTGTTGAGAAATTACATCGAAAGGCACAATAATGGTCTGACCAACAACTGACGCACACGCACCTGATGACAAATATTTAAGACTTATGAACATGCATAATGTAAAATCACAATAAATAGTACACGTACCTCCTATTAAGGCCCTAATATGACTATCCTTGATTCCGTGAGAGCTTAGAGAATGTCTAACGCCTTCGTAAGTAGACACGTAAAAAACGCCGGATACGATTTGAAAAGCAGAAATCCAGAATCCTCTGTACAACCCACGGATACCTTCTGAATCAACAACTTTTCTAAAGCAATCAAAAGTTCCCGTGTATATGCTTGCCTTTTCTTGAATCTAAACGAGAACATAATTTTTCTTCAGCGATTGATTCACCGATTTTTTGTTAGGTAGCATAATTACTCAAGGATTATTACCTGAATTTTAGTTTTAACTAACGTTAATGGATGCATGAGAGTTCGTATTGTAAAGCTGCTGACCATACTTAAAGGAAAAAACTTCGACTTGTCCATCATATTCCACTCAATAACTTGTATTTGTGATTCGTTAGAAGGAGCGAATCTCGTGAGGACTTCATTTTCATCTTTACATCCCACCCCTATACAAGACTTCAAACTTAACGCATTCCTACTAGGCTGATTAATTTTTTCAACTTCTGAACTAGTATCTTCGGATAACACAATAGCTGCACCGGGACCTTCGTCAGGTGGCTTAGTTAAGTATGCAGCAGACATAAGCAGCCCCAGACCACTGCCATTGCTGGCATGCTGTAAGCCAGGTTTGTTAAGAAAAATTCTGGTTCTCGCTACCTCTACCAGTTCCCTAAAGTCTAGAAACAAAAGAATTTTATTAATATGGAACTTTTTTCTTTTTTGGAATAAAATAACATCATGAATCATACTAGGAATCATCACGCAATTGTTTCAGGAGTTATGAAAGGATGACAATGCAAGTGAAGACAACAAGGGACTAGAGTAACGAGATCACTCATCGAGTCCTTTCCACCCTGAAGAGTCTTCGCGTTCGTAGACGACCATGGATGATTTACCTATTATCACAACAATGATAACAATCAAGACATTACGCTTTTACTGTACCATAATTTGAGTTGCTAGCTCATAGTTCCAGGCCAGCATTAATAATACTTGAATACTTCAGTTTTAAAAAATCCATTTACAAACAAAATCGCTCAAACAAAGTATACGATTTCACTCCAAACGTTCAAAATTACCCTTAAAATAGAGAACTCTCTGAACTGAATACTACAATGACCAACAAAGTGCAACAATTAATGCATGACCACAGTAATTTCTTATTACCAACCCAAGAGCCACCACAGTCGAATGATCCGTCAGCAGCGGTGCGACAATCATGCTCAATGAACTCAGCTCATCATTTATTATTACTTTATTAAAGAGCTAATATTATTTGATTTTGAAATTTTGAAAAGAATTATGAATCGGTGCAGTTTGGCCGAGTGGAGAGAAAAAGGACGAGAAGTTATTGTGAAAACTGTGACCAGTCACAGAACGAAAGCAACATGCGATTTCATTCACAGTAAAAGACAGTTGAACATAATCAGATGGAAGTTCAAGTTTGAATTTGGCTCGCAAGGTGTTACGTGACGGGGCGGGGTGAGATTGCTCCCGGTGCTTACTCGTTTTACCCCAGATCACCTGCTCGCCCGTTGTCCTCCAACTCCTGCAGCAGCAAGATCTTAAAACGCTTTTATTCAGGCTTTTCTGTAATGAGAAATCTTCGTAGAATTGATTGAAAAACATTACAGAACAACAGCTGATAAGACAAAATATTACTTAAATGACAGTCGACGTACCGACAGTACCGAGACAGTGAGAGCCAAGAAGAAAGAAAGCTATGACGTGGCCTCTGTGAGGTGTCTCCTCATGCCCTGTTGATAAGGGTTCGGAAGGCATTGTAGGCATAAGCGTGTGCAGTGTGTGCAATCTAGTCATGACGAGACATGATAAGTGAGAATTTTTAAAATTCTCTTGTCACAAGTCATGATACTAGACTGACACACCGCGCGTGCTTATCCTTCATGAGAGAAGATGAGTTCTTCAGGCAACAGCGGCAGTGGTATGTATTTGCAGTGGGTATATGGTATATATCCTTATTGTGGACCTATTAGTTGTGATAACCCGTAAAAGACTGGCTACACACAACGACTAGTTCCTCAACAAAGAGGTAGTTTTAATTAAAGAAGAAATTAAGACCTGGATGATTAGCTGAGACAGACTAAGCCTCGGTGATCTAGCTTTATGACACTCCTTCGATTCAGTCATACAGCTAGATGACCAAAGACAAGTCCGCTTCAATTTAGACTGCCAGACTGGTGACCATGTTTATTTGAACCAAGTAGATGTCTTCGAATCACCAAAAAGAGCGAAACTTCACCCGGTGAGAATACAGAATACCTCTCAAACCGGGTGGAATCACCCTGTCCAGTGAACGAAATCAAACGCTTTTGGATCTCTTGTTACCCTCCTAGCCTCAGTGTTCAGGTCCAGGGTCTTCTTGTTGTCAGTAAATTAATTTCAATTGCAGATACAAACAGATAGCGATCTCACAGGCTGGTCACGACAAGACTGGATCGGACTAACGTTAGACGGCTTCTATAAATAGACTCGCAGACAGTGCGGGAACTCGGCAGAGCTGTATTGTATGGAATTATGGAAATGATAAGCTGAGAATTCTATAGAAAGAAAAAGAAACTTACTTCTCTTACCGGGACTCATAGCATATTGCGAGTCTGAGTTGTCTCATTTCTCCAAACACATATGTTGGCTTATCTTTTGGGTAGTTTGATGGATTTTCCTTCGATTCTGCAGTAGTTTCAATGGATAGATAGTTCTTCCTTTCTTTCCAAAAAGACTTCTTTGAATGGACTGCGACTTTATTGGCATTTTGGTTGAAGAAGTCATAAGATGTACTACAAGTGCAAGCTGCACCATCGTCAGAAATTCAAATTCAGAGTATTCATTCTATGGCCATTGTTTGTACGTAAGCTATTTAGAGGAGTGAGACAGTGAGATTTGACGACGTGGACAAGTATGTTATGTTTTAGGTCAATTTACTTGGAACTGTTAAGTTCCTTGCCTTCTGCATGAAAATTATGAAGTGCAATTTGCGTGTTAGACATGTATGGGACGGAACTGTGTGCTGATGTTGAAGGCTAGTGTGTATAATACAAGTAGCATTAAGTCTAAAGTCTAAAGCATTGTGCATTTTGTAAATGAGAATATACAAGAAGGGCATTCAAGATAAATTTGAAACCTTCCCGTGCGGTAATAGTTTGTGCTGTTTGCATAAGGTATGCAAAGCCTATTGTCAGTTGGCCGCGTGTATGTTTGTAGCAAAAGTATCGGCTCTGTTGCTCAATTGTATTGAGACCATATTCAGTAGTCAGATCTTCCCGTGTATGAATAACTAGAGATCTTTGTCAGTGATTTGGATAACGAATTAAACGGATTAAAACGGTAGAGGAATTTCCATTGAACCGAAAGACACAAATTCCATTAGTCACTTTTGCCTCTTGTCAGTCTCCTTCAACGACGAAGTATTATACCTGAAAGCTGTGTGTGTGTCGGGTTGGCTTAACTTTTGCTGGTCCCATACACTTCTAGAGTTTAGAGATGAGATGAATCTCCACATGATATGGGAAGGAAACGCACACACAACCCTTTTTGCTAGTCCTCGCAGTCTCAGATGAAATCCAGAAAGATGCCTTCTGACGTCCAACAATGAATATGCCTCACTGGACTCATTTTAATTGTTCATTTTGTGTTTGTATAGACTCTGCATTATTTTGTTTCTGTCATTTCAAGCTCTACTGACTCGCAACTATTTACACGTTTCACACTACGTATGCGACTTCCCTATTGTTCTCACAAATATTGAGCTTACTGAGGAATTCGAGGAATGCTTTTACTCGGTCAGTGGGGTCAATTGAATCTGTTTTCATCATTAAAGGCCTACACTTTCCTTGTCACATTTCACACCAAATTATTCCCCATTGACCGATTATAGTTATACGATGTAAATATTTATCCGTGTTGTTGCTATTTGTGTGTTTCCTCCTATTATTATATTAATTTCAAAAGCATACAACAATGATGGATAAGATTTACAGGCATTTCTGTCAATGAATGCTTTCCCTCCGCATGCCACCATAAATCAATGAGGAACCTTTGAATCCAGGCCTTAACCTAATTTCATGTCGATTCTCATCATGTGAATTTTCCACGTTGCTTGGTTGCTTCCTTCTTTAGATGCTTGTTCCTGTGTACAAATGCAAATGAGGTAAGAAAGGAATTAAAAGTGACTTGGTTTGAATTAGCATTTCAATAAGCGTCTTCTGCTGCAGCATGAACATAGCTCAGTAGAATCTGGAGGGAGATGTATATACCGAGTTTATCTTCTGCTGGAGTCTGTGAATTTCAGATGATTATATAGAAAGAAAGAGGTCCCGTTGTTGTTAGCGAGGCGAAGGGATGTTATATGTCTGCAACTTCCGAGGTTTTTATCTTAAAAAGTGTAGAAGATGAGGGACGTCTGCAGGCAACTTGTCATGTTTTTTCGATATCGGTAAGGGTGCCATGTAGGGAGGTTGAGGGAGCAGCATAGCATCACTCACCTGAGTCGGAATCTCGCCGCACCCATTGCTAGACTAAGAGATGGCCAACGAGCCAATCAGAGAGATATACCTGGGCAACCCTGAGTATCATAAGCTGTGAGAGATTGGAAAAAGTTCCATCTGAGTTGCTGAAGGGAACGCTGAGTGGTATGAGTTACCTCGACAAAAAATGTTCCTACGGGAGGATGCATTGTGGCCAACCAAAAAGTGCCAACGGAGTCCACCCTCTCTCACGTTGAGAACACCATCGGCTAACACCACCAGAACATCAACCACCTACCATTTCTTAATTCCTTACGTGTAGGTCACTCAACGACGCTCCGACATTGCCCCATCATTCCTCGCAAAAATGACACCCATCCGCCTTCGCCAAAACTTAATTACAAATGAAATAAATGAAAAACATTGTAGTTTATGGGGTTATGTCTATGAGTGCATCATTTGGAGGCGATTTCTCTGAGCTGGACATCTTGGGATAAGATGATCTCACACGATTATATTATGCATCATATGGTATTATACGGTATTGCCACTCTGGTCAATTCTCAACGGGGATTTATATTATGATCATCATGGGTGAAATCAAAATGTGAATAACATCATGATCTCTGTATACAGCTTCTGAACTGCCCTCAATCGTTACTCACGCTTCGATGCTTGTCACAGAAGCATAAGGGTTTTCAGGATACATTCAATAATTTGTATCTTCAAAGCATATTGGCCTAGTTCAGCAGAGTTGCGAGTGTCTCAAGTAACCTAGAGTAAGATTAGTAAATTATGCGGTTAGTCTTTCACCAAAACAAAGATCGCGACGACAACAAGTTTTGTGTGAAGAAGTGCGAATGTCAACGCAGTGAAATTTGATATGGAGCCACAATAAATCGCCTAAAGATGAGTTAACACCCGATGACTTTATTTGTTGCCAATAAGTATTGTCAGCATAAACGCAGCAGTAAGGAACTTAACACAGTTCGAAAGAGAGAGTGTCTCAGCTTCGTGTCACATTTTCGTTCTTCCTGTCATTTCAACTCTTGAGGTGATATTTTGCATAATAAACTAGAAGATTAAAAGCTCAGCAGAATCATTCATTGGAAAATGTGTGTGTAATCTACAGTGTAAGAGATTTCTTATTTGCTAGGCATAACTCACTCTTTAAAGAATGATTCACTTTTGTCCAAAGAACAAATAAATATTGAATTGGGTGTCAGATGGAATTTCAGCTCACTCCTGATTGAATCATATTGAGTCTTTGGTGAGTAAACATATATTGTTATTATTAATGGTGTTTAAAATGAGAGAGATGAGCATTGAATAAAAAGATTTTGAGAAGAAGTCTTGTAGCTCTGAATGAATTCAATTTTTATCTCGTGACGGTTGAAGTTTACACAGAAGAAGAGAGAGAGACAATCAATAAACTAAACTCGGGGAGAATAAAATATTAATTCGATTGGTTTGTTGTAGTAATTGAAACTATTGAATATATATATAAAAAGTGGTCGATTGTGGTGGATAATAGTAAAAGAGAGTGAGCTACGGAGAGTCCAGGAAGGAGTCTAAAGACGTGAAGGATTGAAGAAGAGCACCTTAAGCAGAAGGAAGAAGAAGGTATATAGTTTTTGACTTTGACTGGTTGAGTGAATACATATTATGTATACGTACCTTTTAAAATGTAAGAAGAATATCCCATATTTCTTGGTCTACTTGTAGGATATGATGATACTCTCGTCTCGTGTAGACTCACGGGAAGGTGTACGAATAACAATTGAGCTTAAAGTTTACTTTATTACACTCTCCTCCAAGAAGATATCTGTCTGTGCTCGTCTGCTTTTATTGTAAAGTCTGTTTGTGTTGAGACGAAAAGGTTCAAGTTTTTACTTCATTCTTGTCTTTCCAAGCGACAGAGTGACACAACAAATAAGTGCAGTCTAATTTACGTGTATCATCTTTCTCTTGTTAAGAGTGTGTGTGTTTGTGAGTGTTAAGATTCTTTTTCATTCATCATAATTCTTCATGGAGCTAATCAAAGTGTAAGACAATATGAGTTCTTCGAGTGCAGAAGGACTTTTAATCCCAAACAGTGATCCGATAGATAGTAATAATATTTGGAGAAATTCTGAGACTCCAAGCGACATGCAGATTCATCTGCACCCTTTGTCCACTCCTGCAGAGCTTCATTACCCCAGGACCCTTATTCTTGGCTTATGGCGATTAGCTTCTGGTAGTAACAAAATGAGTAGTTCCAGGAGTCCCAAATCAGCTCCGCAAAATCGGAGTCAACCTTGTATCAGTCAGCCCCGTAGTAGTTCTCTTCGTAGTGGTGGTGGTGGTGGTGGTGGTTTCCACTCTGAATCCCCACCGATCCTCTTTTCATCCCCAGTAGAAGGAAACTTATCAGTCATTAATACCAATAATACTACTTCCGATAGCTTAAGTACCAACCACTCCCTCAGTGATCATTCCAAAATCAAGTCAGAGTTAAACACCTTGTCATTGCCATCTCCTCAGAAGAGAAACGAGTTCCGGAAATCGTCATTGGGAATAAACTGGACATTTCTGATGGTCGTAGTTTATCTCTTGTTGGTAGTTTCGGTGTGTGAAGGGTGTGGTCCGGGTCGCGGTGCGGGGCGACGTAGGGCTCCGAGGAAACTTACTCCTCTCGTGTACAAGCAACATGTCCCGAATGTCCCAGAAAACACGCTTTCTGCCTCAGGTCTCACTGAGGGAAAGATTTCACGGGATCATCATCGATTCAAGAATCTTGTGCCTAACTACAACCAGGATATTATTTTTAGAGACGACGAGGGTTCTGGTGCTGACCGACTCATGACACAGGTAAGTGAATTTATCTCATGTGGAAACTATTGTCAGATAAGTATTTCTATGTGAGCTCATCGAGAGTGACGTGATCTTTCTCGTCTCTCTCATTTAAGTCGGTTTCGAACATCTTGAAAATGTCACTCTGTCAATAATCATTTCTTATCTATTTCTCACATTTTTTACATCAGAGTTATCAGTAAAATGTTACTCTTTTAAGTAAACCTGACTGAAAGTAGTGGAGGTGGTGGTGGTAGTGGTGGTGGAACTTGACTTTTCAGAACTCAAATGAGTCAAGAATCTGAGGTTTAACTTTTGACCACAGGAAACTGTATACCTAAAAATAATTTCGTTCATTCTTCTAAAGAATCATCACTTCATATTCAGATTTACATGCAATGAACTCTGGGGTTTTGTTATTTACATTAATAAAATAGATGTGAGATGCGTGAATAGGGTGAGAGATAGGCAGAACTTATACAGCAATTCCAGCTTTATTATCAGCTATTAAAGTTCAATAATGAATATTCAACTTTTCAACTCACACAAGTGGAGACAGATCACAGCGGAAGACGAGCACTTAAAGTGATGGGAAACTTTTATGGTCTAATTCACACTTGAGAAGGATTATGTAGTAGACTGGACGACAGGATGACATTTAGTTAAAGTTAAAATTAATCATTGTTGTATTATTGGAAACGAAGCTTTAGGCACGAACTTCTAGTTAGAAATTTATTCTGAGACTCCAAAAGTTCGTTCGTTAGTCTATCTTCAAATCATTTTTAACAATATCTTTCTTAACTTGCCCAAAAATACACAGCAATTTGTTAAAGATTAACGACAGAAGCAATACAAGATAAATTTTACATCACGAATCGATCTGTGTCGTCTGTGTTAAATGCGAATATTCCTTCTTGTTTACAACTTGAGATAATCGTCTAATCAGTCTGGCTGACATTTTTTGCGTCATTAGTATTATTCGTATTCTTATACATTCTTCATATTTTTGTAGTGAAATAGAAAACTTAGTCGACTGGCCTTGCCTCATTAGGATGTGATCGTTGCTAACTGATATTTGCATCAATTAAGTAAACTGATAAGCAATTCTTGCCTACATTTTATATCCATTGCTTGTAAGTAGTTCAACACACGACGTAAGGATAGAGATGAGGAAGAGATTCCTTTTATTAAAGCTGAACGAAGTAAGAATGAGAATACTAATCATGTACAGTTGTAATAGATTGGGGGAAGAGAAAGCTGAATGTGTGAGGTGGAATCGTAATCTGTTGATCAGGTTGAATTACTGACTGACAGAGTTAGAGACATTACATGGCATTAGAGTCAAGTCAAGTTACACATGAATGACGGATCTTTCATCTTAAATACCATTAAAAATGCTTTTTGTATCTCATACAGATACAGTATGATTCCGTATCATCTTGTTCATCCAAGCAATAAGTCATCTGAGGTGACCCTTTGTGTGCCTTGGGATCGTGAACTCATCTCTGTTAGGTGATCGGTGGCATAATACTAGAGAGTGTGCATGTAATGTGCCCCTCGATTGATTGGAATCAAGGTCCACAAGAAAGAGAGAGATAGAACGAGAGAAAGAGAGAGAGAGAGAGGATTAATAGGAGACACGAGAGAGTAATTTTTCAGAGTCGTGGGAACGAGGAATTATGATTATTGCACCTTTCTCATCAGGTTGTTGAGGTTTTGTTTAGCGGAAGGAAGAAGGGTGCATTACACAAGCTTTGTGTGCATTATCCTCTTCACTTAAATGGAATGTGCCTGTTGTCCATACAAAAATCAACAAACCATCACTTTATGACTATCTCTGCCGGCCATCTCGTCTAACCTTTAAAGTCATCACTTAGCTGGACAGGTAGAGAGTAGCTCTCTCAGGTAGAGAGAGAGAGAGAAGGGGCTAATGGGTTTAAGAAGTATCCAATCATTTCCAAAAAGACTGAATATTGGACCCGAGGTCCAATAAAATCGGAACAGGCGTGGGAACGTCCAGTAGGAATGAAAAACCACGTCCATCAAGTGACAAGAAAACTTGACCTAGGCTCGCTTTTTATGGCACTCTCATTACTTCCTCTATTGTCCACTACAACTGTCCCATTCCAATCCAAACTTTATGGCCAATAATCATCGACTCCTCTCTCAAATTCATTCACACGGAAGCTCATCATCATCATCATTGCAACTTTACTGCTCTGCGTCCAATACCGCATTTTGCACTCCGTGATTTATTGCGCTTTGACATCGTGTGAACCAACATCGCTGAAAGTTGGTCAGCCTGTCAAACACTCACACACAAGTAACTGACTCCCTGAGGTAAACAAATCATCACTTGGTTGTGCCTCTTTGTGGTCTACCTGTCTTCTATATTCTTCTTTTATCAATTCCATAACTCATTTCCTCTTCAAGAGGCTTGCTAAGCCGGAAACATCCCATTATCACTCTGTTTTACCCTCGCTGCTCCTTATTACTACGAGAGTAAGTGAGAGCTTCAGGCGTGAAACTGGAATCCATTAAAATTACGTCGAAAATGTCTCGAGAAATTTTCTTGCGGTTTCCAAGAAATGCTGAGCTTCACAAGGGACTTTCCAGAATGCACATACACATAAGAAGGACATTAATTAGTGATTGGAAAAATCATTATCAAGAGGCACATATTGGACAAAAAGAGCCCTAAGCGTCATTTAATTTGAGTGTGCATGGTTATGTTATGGGTTTAAAGTTGAAAAGCGGATTATTGGATTAAGCAGGTAAAGTGGCATGTTTTAGTGTGTCAAGGAAGATCATAATATTTAAGGTGTTTTGTGCTTTGTGGTTCAACTTTTTATGCATTACGATTGTCTCTCACGGTGGTAGACTGCTGTTTTTGTGCAGTGTGTGGGTGTTTTTTCTCGTGAAAGGGTTCTTCTTTGAAAGGTCCTTCAACGACAAAAGTGGCAGTCGCTTTCTTTCTGCAATTAAAAGCTTAGTGTGTGTTTGTGACAAACCCAGAAAGGATTTTTCGACTGAGAAAAGCGAACACAGTTACTGTTAACTGGAAATTCATGTACCAAACCGAGTGAATCTGTATATATACACATTGTTAAGTAGGTGTCAATCAAAAACCTTAACAAGGTGAGGATTAATGTCAAAAAGTGTTGCGATAAATTGAACTTCATCTTCACTCGTCCAATGTCAGATTATTTCTCTTTCTATTACCCATAGACTCAAGGAAAGAGGCCTCTCGACTTTCTGGCTTCTTTTTGTCATTCAACTATTGGAATGAATGAATCAGTCGATATCAACGCAATTGATTAGTGTGTGCGAGGAAAGAGCGTGTGTTTAATTCCCACGTGAAAGAACAAGTGAAGTTTAAACAATAGACGAAGGATTACACAACACAGAGAGTCAAGTAGTTTAGTATTTGGAGAGTGAGACTGGGTAAAATGTAACTGATCTTGTGAGAAAGGCAAAAAATAACTGGAAGAGAGTTTTGTAATAGGTGAAGGAATGCTCATGGCCGCTGGGGATAATTTGAAGCAAAGGTAACGACGAGAGAATAGATTTTAAAGGATCCAGTGAGAAACATTTTTTATTCAGAAGCATTACTACATGAAATGCATTTAGGAAACCGTCAGGGTGGCTTTTACTTTACATGTTGAACACACTTCTTTACTGTAAAAGTCCGTGTGTTCTAATGACTGGGCAGAAGATGTGTATTAGTGGGGATGAGATTCTTATACACAACGAGCTTGTCTTGTTGTGTGTGCGTGGAAGAAATGAACACGATGATCCGTACACACTAGAATAATTACATTTATTTGTTATAAAGTGGTGTGTGTGGAGGTAGTTGGTCGATGTAGAAGGAATATTATTTAGTGGAGGGATGTGTTGGACTCATAATTTGTCATGAAAGTGTTGTGACTCCCATGGCGATGGATGGATGATGGGTCAGATTTCAATTTGCTATTCAGAAGTTTCTTCTTTTGAGTCCAATTGTCCATGAGTGTGGGTAGTGGGTGTAATGTTTCATTTCATGGTCACCTCGATCAAAGTCTCTCCATCAAAAAGGACAGAATGGAATCATCATCCTCATCATATCTCCTTCTTTGTCCTCCACATTGTCCATTAATCTATTGTCCGTCTATTGGAACCTTTAAAGGAAATCTTCTAATTGATTGCAGATTCAAAATTACATTTGCAATTCAACCAGAGAACCCTGATGACAACCTTCAGGAATTTACTTGGTATACCTTCCGATAAAACAAGTCACGATGAGTTACACGTCTGTCTGTTGCCGTAATATTATGAGTCTTTCCTGTAAAACGCGCCGACATTTATTCAGGTTTTCACATAAACCTGCGAATTGAGAAACACAGCTATAATAAATTGGAGATGAAAGTCTCGATAGGACAATGTGGAGTAGGGAAGTATATTTATTTTGTTAGACTGTGTGTCAGATAGGAATGAAATGTTTTATTTGCTATTGTGATCGAGACCCGATTTTTAATAAAGTTTAGTTCCGAAGAATCTCATGTTTTGTCAGATAGGAAAAGTATTATTTCCCTACGATTGTGCCTTGAATGTTTGAGGAGGGCCGGTGGTAGGATTTAAGGATTGCGTGTGTGTCTTGACACCATGAGGAAGAATTCAATTTGTACTTAATGAATAGTGTCTGGATGTACTTGATGTGAGAGATTCCTTTGCATGGGCTAATTTTTGTTACTATTACGATAATTTTGATTCGTGATCTCTCTAGTTAGGATGAAGTGGCAGGGTGAACAAATTAGCCGTTCAGTGGGCGTCTCCTCATTCTTCGATCTCCAACACAGGAGGATTGTACTCTCCTACGTGAAGTAACAAGTTCTCCTCAATAATGAACGAATGATTGTACATAAAGTAAGTAATGTCTGAAAATGATGCACCTCTTCCAGTTATTAAATCCCTCTCTCTCCGTTCTTGGAAGCCTTTGCACGTAGAAAAACCAACATGGTTGCATGTTTCTGAACAGTCTCTTACATAAAAGGCACCCCGGTAACAATGGATGAAGTTGGTAAAGGGCTCCTCACAATTCTTCACATCTGTGACTATAAGAATCTTGTAGCAATGGGGACATACAATGTAAAGCCTCCAGTCATTCAATGTAACTCATTGATAAGAATAACGATTAGATAGGGGAAATTTATTTTGTCTCAAACTGGTTAGTGTGTTTTTCCGCTGGTGGTAGTTAAAAATAGTAAGAATTTTGGAATGTTTTTTAGAGTTTATGATTTGAAAAAAGGATTTTGTGTAAAGTTGCTTGAAAGGGAAACAGTTAGTTATGTAAGCAGTGTGGTCAAGTAGGGTTATCACGGGAGTACACCAGACCTCCAGGTTGACCTTATCTCACAGGCTAACTTTATTGTACAGTTGTAGTTTCCCACAGAAGAACTTTGACTGGTATACGAGCACCTTATAAAATCATCATGAGGAGCTGATTAAAGTTGTAAGTAGTTTCTGTTTAAGATTAGTAGGAAAGATTGAAGGACCATAAAATGCCTTTTCTACTAAAGGGTCGTATATACAGTCAACAGTCATTGTGGGGACAATAGGAAGGTTCTATTGTTACACATAAATATTTGGCCTCCTCCTTATTGTACTTCCCACCTTGACATAATTGCATCTTTCCTGCAAAGTCGCAATTTTTCCCTTCTCCCTGCGAAACGTATAATATTCTTCCTGGGACAGTTCCACGCTGCAAAAGCAATTAAAAGCAAAGTTAGAGCACATTTATTTGCAGGTGCCCCCTACCTCGGAATCTGCAAGAAGCGACATATTATTGTCAATGATGAAATGACTGAGGAATTTAAATGGTCGAGTGTGTTGAGTTTGCATAGACAAGCACCGAAATCCCATCTTTTCTGTCTGACTGAATGACTTTGACTGCTCTGATGGTATTTTATTGTAATTGTTTTGTGAGAAAGCGTCTCTCAATGGAACTGTCAGCTCACTTTCGGCTGTCAACATTTCAAAACATTTTCCGATGGACGACATGACACCGTTTCTTTTATTTGTTGTTGCAAGCAACTACAACAGTCTATAGAAAAACATGTGGGAATTATTCTTCCCATACAAATCCTATTTGCTCTCTCCTCCGTTTAAGTGACAGCAGAGGCTTTGACTGAATGAATGCAGTACATTCTCAACATTGGAGGTGTTCACAAGTGTACCTGAAATATATCTTATGTCTTTTAAAGTCAATTATGAATGTACCTCATCATCAGATTTTATGCAGCTCGTCCCAAATGTGTTATATAGACTCTTATTTGTGGTCAAGGTTGATCCAGACATTTACAGTAATAATAATAACAATATCGGGTTATGATACGTATACGTACGGAATATAAGTAGAAATTAGCAACTGAAGCAAAAATGGGAAAAGTAGCAAATAAACGTGGGGGGAGATGTGTATGTGTAGGCTGAGATTTATTTCATTGATTTGTACGAGATGGTTTATGAGTTGGCTGGAAATTCATGGACTGTACTGTGTGTTTACTGTGCACCACGCCTTCCTGAAGTTAACATTCGAAATGGTCCTTCCATTCAATCAAAACAGAGGACAAGAATATAATGAAGTTGAAGGTGTTTATGTACAACAACGGAGAGAGAATACAGTACAGACACAGATTTCAGGCAGAATCGTATTGGATAACTTTGCATAGACTAAGTAAAAAGGTGGTTGTGGTTGTTGTAATGACAGATAATGGGTGGTAATAATGGGATAAAAAGTGGAAAAGTCGAAGGTTGAAAAGAAAAATGCCACCAGTAGAACCACATCACCAGGGTGCCCCTTTCCTTCCTTACCTTTCCAACGACATCGGTTTGCAAACGGACTCTTCAGGAGGTCCCTCCTGGGTCACCTTTCTCAAATAATATTATGACCAGTCGATACATATCTCTCGTCTTTCAAAGGAATTCAAAGCACTTCCGTCTACTCCTCCCAAATCCGATCCGACCAACTCACCCATCCGTTCAGTTGACTTTCACAATGCTAAATTAGTCACTATGTGTGCTCTATACGAGTTCTTCATCCGATGCAAAAAATTAACAATTCTTTTGAGAGTTTATGATACGCAAGAGTTCCATCTAAATTCTATGTGCACATTTTGAGCACAATAGAGTTACAGTATAAACTTATCTTATTTGTAATAAAACTTCAGGAAACGTGAAAGTATGAATAATGTATACAATAACAGCTCGTTAGCAATGTCCTTCAAGAAGAACAAACTTCATATAAAATGAAGGCCCAATTTATTAAAATAGCTACAGAGACAACAAATAAATGCTCTAATGCAGACATACAAGCTATGATTCATGCTTTTTGTAAGCTTTCAACCCCACAGAGTAGTGATACATGGCGTTTGATGAGCTCCCAAAGTTAAAGAATCCAGAGGCCCCAATGAATATTTGTGGATTATTTGAAACCGACGGCGTAGATATAGATCCTCTCTTCCGTTTCTCCAGATTCCCGTCACTGTGATGGAATAATGAGAGATGCTCGTCATCGAAGCGAAATTGACTCTGTCTGACAGTCTGTCTTGGGCCTAATCCCAAACTTTCTTTTGGGCTTATTAAACCAGCAGCAGTCGCTTCAGTACACTTCTATAGTCGTCGATTTAAAAGTCGGAAAGCAAGAAATTCATGAGTTACGTAGTTGCATCTCCCATAGTCGGTTGGACGTTGCACAAGAAAGGGTTGTCTTTCAAGGTAGTTTGTCGTCGTTCATGATTACTTGTACTCTTGGCTTCATTACATGCATTTCAATTAGACTTCGGGGATTTAGTCGTTCCTCTCTCTCTTTAGATTAGTTTAGTTACTAGAATCTCCTCTGTACTATGCTCTTGTCTACTAAAGTTCTTAAACTTCATAAACATCCTTCTGCACACTGAAACAAAACCGGTCTCTCATCATCAAACACAATAGACAGGATTAAAACAGTTGCTCGAATGTATTTTACGAGAATACAAAGCACAAAATCACCCTTGAAAAGCATTCTTTTGTAAGCCGATGCAGATATTTTGCAACCTTTTGGAAGATATTAATAATAA
>Ga0194135_10000760_pt1 | contig 18782 bp, 6 predicted proteins | sample LitLau_LLRF_2013_FD_134024 | JGI IMG/M metagenome (GOLD analysis project Ga0194135, IMG submission 134024) | Freshwater sediment microbial communities in response to fracking from North America - Little Laurel Run_MetaG_LLRF_2013 (version 2) | ecosystem: Environmental > Aquatic > Freshwater >...
GAAAAATGCTTAGCTGGGGAACGAGAGATCGATGAAATGAAAGATACAATCAAAGGTATGCAAAGAAAACTGGAAGATTCCCATGCAGCTCTCCAGGAACTGGGCAGGGAAAATCAGAGCTTACAAATAGAAAGTGCCAAACTTCAGGGTCGTAAATGGGCAGATGATTCGGTGGTTACAAACTGTTCTACTTGTGAAAAAGAATTTAATCTGTACCTCCGGCGCCATCATTGCAGGCACTGTGGTCAGATATTCTGCAATGACTGTTCTTCTCGTACTGCACCTGTTCCTAGTTGCAAAAAACCAGCTAGAGTATGTGATGCTTGCTACACAGAACTAACTCTTAAGTAAATCATATGATTAATTTCTTACTTTTTAATCTCTCTACTATGGCCATAATCGATGATTTCAGTCAGCGAAATCAGTCGCGAATGATATTTTATCGAAACGTGTATTTATCGAACAAATTGTATATAAACTAATAAACGCTTCTGGGCAATCGTTTTTTTCTGTTAGTGTAATGAAACAGGATAGTCTAGTATATAGTACTTTCAATAAAGATTAATTTGCCAACGATATGATTCTCCACCTTTACCCTCTTTTCTATCATTATAATTGGACCAAACTGACTGCATTAGCAGTTTTGAGCTCATTATGTAACGAGCCCGTCTATCATTCTGTACGCACACTTAAGACAAGGCACACTGTCGGTAAATTTTCACCCACACTCAGCGATTTTCAATACGTTCTAATGCATTTTCTGAATTAGACTCTTGAGTATAGTCAAACACCAAAAGCCAGTGTCAGATCTTGACGTAAAGTAAATAACTCGGACTGCTCACAATAGAGAAGAGGAGCTTGCACAACCTCAGCCGCTAAGTGAAAGTTACGACGAAAGCATTGCTACATCATGCAATGGTGCGTGTGTGCAAGCTGTAAGAATATATATTCAGAACTCCTTTCTTGCTGACACTTAACTCAGCAGGTAAGCTGAATGAGCAAATTAGAAAATCGCAGCGTTTTAAACTCAAAGCTCTGTCATTAGTAATAGTTAGTACTTTTGTTTTAATTCATTTTAGTATATCTTGGTGACAACAAGATTTAATCAAAATCATCGCTGTCATCAGCTACTTCTTGAGCTCGACATGATTCATACCATATTTGCAGCCTGGACAATTTAAAATTTAAATGTCTTTCCTCAGTCTGCTCTCAACGGTTGTAATGTCAAAGTAGCGAAATAGATTAAAAGTTTGAAATAATAATTTAACATTCTTTATTCATAGTGATAGCTTAATGTGTTTACCACATTACCACCGTACAAATTGATCGTCTACGAAAAATTACACCGTATTTGGTTGCTAGTAATACTAAAAGGGACATTAATATTATGTTTGAATGAATAATGAGACTATCCCAATCCTATTCGTCATCGTAATAAAGTTGATCGAGCTTGTTTTTAGTTAGCAAAGACGACAGTCTATCTAAATCCAACGATAATCCCCGACCAAACCTGAATTTGGCATTGATCGATAGTTTTTTAATCTGGATTTCAGACTAAGGACATTGCATTCATAGGAATAATAATACATAAAGAACGTTCAGATGTTTTCAATCTTCATCAACCGACACAGTAATAAGGTAATAAGGAAGAAGACTTGTAGTAATTACAATTTATGAAATGAGTTCCCTTTGACGACCCGAATGTACTCATTTTTCATTTTGCTTTTAATATAACACTATATTATACACACAGAGTCTCAAAGAGCTGATATAAATACATCCTCTCAGTAAAAAGAAACCGAGAAAAAAGAGTCTGGACAGATGTCCGTATTCATGACAAATTCACCTGACATTTCGAGGACAAGTAAAATTTCAGAGAATACAGATAGTAGACTAGTTGACTGTCTCCGTGAGAGAATTCTTAGACTAAACATACTGCTTGAGTCTATAATGTGTTGCATAACCCACACTGTATTCAAGAAGACCTCAGGTCTCCCTTTTAAAAGATGTTATTCTCGTAATATCAAAGCGATTCAGTTTTCATCTTTTAACAAGACCCTTGGGTCCTTTGTAATCGATTCAGTTCGCCAATGGAGAAGTCGTACTATAACGAAACAACTAAAAACTGAGACTGAATCGTGTGCAATAATTACGGAACAGTCAGCTACGAACGTAAAATAAACCGAGCACCGAATTCCGTTAAACGACCATGGTTTGCGTTTGTTGGGGTCACTTGCGATTCTGCCAACCCCATAACCTCATCAATTCTAAAGAACAAACTAATTATTTACACATAACTCAACGCCTAAATTTGTCGTCACTTGTTCTTTGAAGCTCTTTCATGCTCGCTCATGCATCTGATAAATTTTAGCCATGATCTCTCTACTTCTGCTCTCGCTTTGATATTAGTTCATTTGCTCGCGTCTTAATTTACCACCTGGGTCCCTTTCAATTTCACTCAATTTCGCTATGTTGTCGGTTGCACAAGTTGTGTAAACTGTTTAGTTAGAACACACTATATACTAGTAACAGTATTTCGACAAAGAGCCCAAAGAGCAGAATTGCTAAAGTATTCTTTTTCAACAAACACTTTGCCAGAAATTGACACATTTATTTAAGGTCGCAGGTTTAGCTATAAAGTGTAAAGAGAAAGGAGTTGGCGTAACACATTATTATTATTGGCGCATTCAAGGTGCATCACCATTTTACTTTGAATAAACATTTGCAAATTTTATTGCAGTTTGTTTCATCACAGATTCATCCAACACTTTTTTAAACAGTAAAAATACTACTGTATATTTTTCAAGAACAATGCTGCATTTTTTCGTATTAGATTGTTGTTCTTCGTTGGCTTTTTCCTGATATGTGATATAAAACAATTGCGCCTTATTCCGATGAATTCCCTTGGCAGTTTATAATTCAACATAGACACACAAATAGCATCCAGAGTTTCACAAAATGATTTCGTAAACACAATCCAAGGAAATCCGTTTCATCATTTGCAAATGAGCATACAACCTTCTGGGGTTATATGAGAACGATTCAGTTTCATCCTTCACCATACGCAATCAACTTTCAGAACATCTTGCCATAATCCAGTTTCAATGATTCAGTCTTCTTCCCACGAAACAGTTCATAGCTTTCGCAAAGATTAACTTACAGCACACCAAACTACTTTGGTTTCAGCTTAAACATCAGAAGAAGGAATCACACTGAAATTAGTGTAATTCATGAAAAGCTGTAGATGATCAAGCAGTTTTGGTCTTAAACAGTCTTTAGTGCAAAAGAAAGGTAGAGTGAAAGTGGGAGTAACTTGGAATGAAGGAATTCTGAGCTTGCTGATGAGATCGACTTTTCATTCACGTATTTAATTACAACCAACAAAGTGAAGAATATATTAAACTACACTCTTCTGAGCTGAATTCACTCTGAGATGCGGAAAACGAATATTTCCTTGCTCTGTTTGCAGAACAGTATATAGTTTGCTTTAACAATGGATATAAGATGAGTTGATTAGACTTTTAAGACTAAACCTAAGGCTCTTCTGAATTGAAATTCCGCCTTGTAATTATGATCATCAGAAGCCTTAAAACGAATCCTGAGCTATCTGTAAGTAATTTGAACATAGAATGTGTTTACAAACTAAAATAGCTAGCATATCTCTAATGAACTCACTCAGCAGCAGCAGCAGCACACGAGAACATTCCTTGTAGTAAAAATGTACGCCCATTAAAAGCCCAGCCTGTTTATCGTGCTCATTTCTTACTTTAGTCAATTAAGACTTTCGGCAGAGAGAAAAGAATTCAAAAGATTACCCAGTTTCGTTTCCATCCAATCTCCTTTCATCATCTAAGGAGATAGAATGGGTGTGTTAATGCGAGTAGAATTAATGATGACTTTACAAATTAAATTATTTATGTCACAGAAAGTTTCCTCATACAGTAAATTTCAAGGGAAAGCTGAGACTATAACTTTGTCTTTCAGTAAAATGAAGGATTACGCAGTATTACTCAGGAGAACAGATATATATATTATTACATTAAGTACTCGCACCATGTGTATACTCCCTCCCTCTCTCTTATCGTTAGAGACCCTTACCTGATTCCACATCTAAAAGAGAACTACACTAAAACATCAAAGAAGAGTGTAATTATTAAAATACAAATTAAAAATGATGGTCTAGAAGTTTTGTCAGTGTGAGACAAGTATATATACACGAATGGAAGAGTCGGCGCACGCTTTTACCCACTCCACAGTATAAATGTGTGAACATAGGAAGTGGATAACATTGAAAGGAAACAGCTCCACGAACCCGAAGGGACTCTCTCTTTCTCTCACAACCCTGGAATTCCTCTCAGAGAAAGTTTCAGTTTCATGTGATCCTCGGAGGCTAGTCCGTGAGCTCTTAATACAGTCCACAAAGACAATTCCCAGACGGGATGAGTGCACTGCTCACAGTCTTAATTCTCTATCGTTCTTCTGATTACTTCTGGATTGAAGATATGTCTCATCTCTTTTCTCTGTAATCACGTCCGTACTCAGCTATATATCAGCTTCTAACTCTTTTTTCTCTAAATAACTCTTGTAATTTCTTCCAAATCAATTTTTTGACGAAGCTTCCATCGGACAACGTTTAGAACACAGAGGATATCAAGTAGTTTCCTCATCCTGCGTTTCTCCAATCTCTCTTGTATAAGCTGACTGAACCCTGTACACGGGGTACTTAAGAGTGATTTTTAACGAATAGAGAATGAGTTTGACATGACCTTTATAGACTGACTTGAAACGATTAGAAGCGTGTGTACCAAGAATACCAAATTTATCAAGGAGGATAGCCCTCTATTGTTAGTTGTTCTTCGGATCCCTGTGCTCTGTACAGTCCGTTGTCTTAAGACTTCTGCGGTTGACAATCCAGTTGGGCAATACACCATCCTTGGACTTAATCACCATCAGTCTTTATCAGTGACTGTCACAGAAAGAAGGAGACTAAGTGTTTCGTAATTTTTCGCTTCAAATACTTTCTTGAGTTCCGGCAACGGCTCACTGGGTAAGAAACACTACATTAAGGAAGGGTTCTTTAATGTCCTGTCCATCCATTATCCATGTGTGTTATTCTACCATCTAAATGAACAAACACTGTTCCCTTCGCTTCCTGTACTTTCTTTTCATTCATCAGGATGCGTTTCTCCCAGAGAAACTCTCCTCCACACATGAGAACTTGTGTATAATATCCCTTTCATACCGTACATTTGGCAAATCATTGGTCATTTTTACGTGTGAATAGTTGCCCCATACACTCAAGACTTTTGCAAATTTTTTTTAGAGAAGTGGAAAATACTTTGGACAGTATCACTCATACAGACACACATACACACATATTGTAAAAAATACTTCTTTTACCCACACAGACACACATATATATGTATGTATTTTTACTTCAGAAGGGAAGTGGAAAGAAGGAAAAAGGCTGAACGCTAACAAAAGTTTGGAGTAGAGCGGTCATCTTTATATTGGAAATCTGAAGGACCATCTTAAATTGGTTGAATGCATACAAATTGAGTCTGCCTCGTGGTAGAATTGTAAGGTAAATGAAATGAAGAAAGCTTACAAAGGGAAAGTAGTTGAGAAATAGAGAAGATTGAGGTGTATTGAGAAGGAGCAGGCGGAGAGGGTTGTTCTGTTCGAGTTCTGAGAGGATTCCATGAAAGGACCAAGTGTAAGAAAAGTGATGACTGAGTTTTTCTTTTTACAGTTGAATTAATGGTTAAGTGAATCCAAAGGCATGTCTCCGTGACCGAATTGCGTGTGTGTATGTATGCGTACATACATCTAGACACAGGCTCCACAAAAGTCCTTCCCTATTCTCTCGCTGTATAATGTAATAATAGTAAAGGGATGAACAAAGTAAACTATCCTACCTCAGAAAAGATCTAAATGAATGTTTCTTTAAGAAAGTGTGAGTGGATCTCTCTCCGTCGTTGAGAATAAGGAACGCTCTTCTTTTTGGAGAGATCGGCTTAACACGGTTATTGAATAAAATGAATGGTGAAGAATTGGATAGAGTTATTCGGTTGCGATACTCCTCTCCCTAAGACTACTATAGGAGCTGCCTTACTCAATCAATAATAAACTTTGGATAAGTTCAAAAATGTGAAGTAATAATATATAGAGAGAGTAGTGACGACGCAGTAGCAGGTTGAGCATTGTAGTAAGATAATAATACAACACAGACAAGTACATTTTCTTTGGGCTAGGGTGTCAGTGTCAGACACAGCTTGAACTTTCTCTCTTGTTTGTTTCCCTGATATTCTTTGTTCTTCTAACCTGTTGGTGAGAGTTTTTGCCATGTGTTTGTGGATGGAGAACTCGATTACCCGTCCTGTTCTGTGTGAAGATAATCATTCTGCTCCTTAGAGACACACTAAAGCGAGTGTAGAACGGAGCTAGGACAGGAATGCACACTAAACCATGTCTCCAGAACGAATAAGGACCTATAGTGGAAGTACTAAAGGTTATGTAGGAGTAGGATGAAAAAATTAGAACTATTTCTTCTTAGGTTGGGCTGAGGCAGATCAGGTTTCATTCCAAAATTACACGAAGGGGCAATCGAAATGATGCCAGAAATATCTTGCACCGTGTCTTCAGGCAAGTTTGAGGCAAACAGAGGTTTGCAAAAGCATCGTTGCTACTACAGGGGGTCGTAAACCACGCTTAGTTTCTTATTGAGTACGGAGAGCAATTTCGTTGCAGCAGGGTAGAGAAAGGCTGACGATCGAGCATTTTGTACACCTGGTTAGATAGACATGGGTCATGAAAGAGAGTCTCCTTCTTCCTCTCGAATCTTATTCAACTTTCTCCAGCTTTTTCCAAAATTTAAGTCTTGGCCAATCTCGGATACGTTGTTCAGAGCAATAACGCAGATGTCTTGGCCTCCAGGAAGATATGACCACCACCACCACCCCTACCACATTGTACTGTCAGATACAAATAACCATCCATTGAAAGTTTGGTTAGCAAACTTTCACTTTATTGTGTATTTGGGACTCCAGGGGACAACGAGAGGAGATGATATTCTTGAACAACAACTACGCACACACAAAAAACACATACGTTAATCTTCCACTCTTCTCTTTGAAGGCTGAATGTGAGTGTAGTCATTTCAAAGAAGATTTCCAGACACAAAAAGATTTTCTCTGCTTAGCATCAGGGACTAATTCAACTTCCTTTAGATGTCAATACTAAACGAAGAAAATGTTATTTATTATTCTGACTGATTCTAACCTCAAACACTTGAGCCAAAGAGTACGGTGGATATATATCTATCATACATTGTAGAGATGTTTTAGGGCAGAAATAAAAGGGCCGATCATGAGAAAGAGCTACTCATTTTATTGAATGTGCTCAAAGGTATTATTATATGAATGGAATGAATGGGTTCCTCTCTCTTTCTACGAATTGCAATATTAGACTTTTATCTTTATTTATCTTATGATTTATACAACACATCAGCAGTTTCATTCTTTGCTCTTGTACAATATCCTTTCTCCAGACGTTTATTGCCTCTCTCTCTCTCTCTATACACGCTCAGGTCAGAGGCCACACACACGACATGAAAAGAATTACGAGGCTCTTATTTCACTACACTATGCCACACTGCTTAATGCATTGAAAAGTAGTCTCCACTGCCGATGAAGAATAGCTCTGTGTAAAAAGGCCAAAAGGGGAATCTTAGAAGAAGTGAAGAAAGTTCAATTCCACAGTGTCTCAAGTGTTTGTCTTCTGACTTTCTTACAATGTTTCGAATAGTATACGAGAAAAGGAAGGATTTGACTGGTGGCCGGAAATTGAATGATTGATTTATGGATTGTAATTTGTAGGGGAGGAATCAAGTACCTGTATCTAACACATAAGCTTACCACACACACACACTCGAGAGTGTTACGTGATCCCTCTCCAAGGGGCATTCAGATATTCAATGGGCAAACACCATTTCCCCTCGGTGGAACATCGCGGAGGTCCTCCCATCGACTATTCCACAGATGCCATCATTTATGTCACCGTAAGTTACGACCTCTTTGAAGTTATAATTGAGATTCCTACACAAGCTTTTCATTGTCTACTTCACACACGTTCCCTATTCCTCGCCCTGCCTGCTCACCGCTATAAACTTCCTTCAAATTTATCTTGTGAGTGCTTCAGCGATTTATATTTATGGAAAAATCACTTCCAAAAGTTTTTGTTGTGCAACCAACTTTTGATATTTATTCAACTTTCAACTTATCCCCTTTTTATGGTTCAATAGAGAATTTCATTAAGGTAAACGCAGTTTAAATATTTATTTCGATGATGGACCGTCTTTACTTTCTTTATGTTCATGACCTTCATTCACCGTTTAGAAGCAAATATATTCACGTGCACGAACAACATGCAGAGACTTTTCAGAGGATTTAAAGAGAAGGACGCTTTGCTTTCTTTCTCTTCAGATATTTTAAGTCTCGTGTAAATATTTTCCCGTAAATTCATCCAATAAACTTTTCCTCAGTAGGAGACCTTTTAAAAGCTACTACTGCTTTAAATCCTAATGCAAGGCAAACGCTACGGCCCGAAATTATTATTTAAGTTACGCAGGATTTAAAACCCACTTTCGCTGCTATTTGTATGATATATGATTCCAGCTTGCTCACAAACGTATTTTGATACACAAGCGAAAAAATAGTTTTTGCTGCGTTAAATTGTTCTGGAAATGAAAACTTTATGCGGAGTCTGAGAGAAGAACGGTGGATCAAACTCGCTCATCCTGAAGTTATTCAAATATCAGGATAAACATAACCTTAGCCAGGAGAAAGTTTTTTGAGAATTCGCAGTAGCAGTAATTGAGGTGGAGATAAAATTTAAGGTCACTATATACAGAGATACTTTTGCAGCGGACCAGCTAAAGGATAAAGTCTCATTGAATTAGTTTTACCTAGACCACTCCTGGAACTTCTTGTGACAGCTTACTTAAGGTTTGTTAGAAAAAGAGCGTTTAGAATTCAGCAGTAGTAAATGAGATTCGGGGTAACGGGCTTCTGCCCATTCATGTTTCTTTTTGTAACTGTAAGTTAAATAGAGAGGAAAGAAGAGGATGCGAGCACTTATCGACGTAGGACAACCCTGGGGTCTCTCTTATATACTTCTTTTGTTCTGTGGTTTCATTGTCTCTTGGGAATGATAGTGCAGTTCATCTATCGCTCCCCAGCAATTGTGCGTGTTGATGAGACGGACCGTCTGGTGGAGTATAGAAATGATGGAACAGCGCAGCCTTACTATGTATGGAATCCAGCGAGATAGAATGGAGAAGGGCAGATTGAGAACGATCACGTCCCAGAGACATTGTTGTGTATTGCTCAAAAGCGATAGTATTATGGGATTATTGCCACCTTTAATAAGGCTATCTCTTATTGCTTAAGCAGGATGAGAGTGCCACGACCAGTAAACTTACTCTACCTCTGAGGGATTTAGCTTGAATAACTTTCTTTGCACTTACTATGTATATGTCTTTAGTTTCCAAACTTTCCCCAGCCTGCTTGTTGGTACTTAAGCACAAATATATACTCTGACTGAGCAGCACCACTCGCGATCTCCTCCTGCAAAACTCTCGTCCGGTATCCGCGACTAGGGATTAAACTTAGCGAGCACTGCGAGCAGCCACCCATGCATCATGTCTTCTCTAAAACTAAATTATGCATTTTCTTCTATTTACTTCAAACGTTCTTCAAATGAACCATTTCCAATTTTTATGTGCCGTCAACCTCTGGAGACATTGCGGGTTGGTTGGAATAGGGGCGTCGTAATTAAATTTCAACAGAATTTATCGATTGTGAAATAGTTGTCGAACCATTTAAGGATGTTGGGTGGATCATTATCTTGTATTATGTGAGTGAGAGAAGACACTTTTGGCAGAACGGGAGAAGGTTCTTTTTATGATCCCAAGAATGTACAGCACGAGCATCTGTTCAGCCTGGAAGGGATGAAGAAGAAGAAAAAGATTTATGGGACACGAGTATGAAAGTTCCATCTGAACCCATGGAGAGTCTATATCCGCCGTCCAACTCTCATTTGTCTTCATAGTATTCCTTCTGGCGACCCTCTCTCTCTCTCTCTCTTGGTCTTTCTATCTTTTTACTCGTTGTTCCTTGAGCACCTTCTCCCTCTATACTTTTTATTGACACGAATGAGACTGGAGAAAGTCTCACTGTGGGCTGCTCTCGTGCCTGGAATTTATAGTATCAAATGACATCGGTGACAATGCTGTTTGTGACATGAAACACATATTTGGTCACTATTAGAATAAACTGCCACATGGGCGACCTCCTCTCACAAAGGCTTTGGCTAGTTGCTTTATTTCATTAAATGTTGATTGATATCCTCCATCACGCACGGAGTCGTGGAAAAATTGTAACCGTATGTTGCGTGATAAGCAACCAAGTTGATTATTTTGTGAGTGTTTTAGAAGTTTAGAAGAGAAGTTGAGAGAGAGAGAGTGAGAAAGATAGAGTGGTGGTGAATGTTTGTACAACGTCGAGGAGAGTACTTCTTGACCTGTATAGAGCTGTTGTATCTACTTTCCTTCCTTGTGCAGTGGTGCATTTAATCCTTTATTCAACATGAAGCGTGATTATGAAAGTGATTAAATAAAGCTCAACCTACTTCTATGAATCTCGCAGGTCAAACATGACTAGAAGGATCGTTTAGATTAGAAGGGGCAAAGGGTTTAACTCGTTAAGCTGATAGCCAGGAGTCCCATGGTGAAAGTAAAACTTCTTCTTCCATTGTTCGACAACATAAATATCTTGAGAAACAAGGACAGTTGCAAGTAATAATAAAAGCGGCGATCGCCATGCTAGGACATGCTTTTGTAATCTTACTTGATGGACTTCCATACCATTTCACCCAGCTTGACTTGCGTGTCGACTTCAGACCCTGGCTATAAAACTAATTGTTAGTTACCAACTTGGAGTGTAGTATTCAATCTATATATTTATTATGAAGAGCTCAGTAGGGCAGTATAATGAGACAGCGGAATCTACAATAACAACTTAAATTTCCGGTTGGATGATAACTATCTGGACTGGTTGGTGTATTTGATAAGTAGAGTAGTAAACTGATTTACCAAAATACTTTCAGGGGGCTTTGATCATATTATTATTGCGATGATGGGACTTTACAATTTGTCTATAAACTTTGTTTGTGTCAAGTTTCTTCAAACACTTCATAGCGATCCGGAAGTCTTATGGAGTTTAAATTTACTTTGAAAGTTTGCCTTTGAGGTACTATAAGTAGTTTGTATTATAACGAATAATATCTTTTGCGGAATTAGCATTTAGGTTACGCTGGATTTTGAAAGTAAGGAAATCGTTCAGCTAAAACAATATTGAAGTCTAGACTGGTTATTTTGTAAGGAGATTTGAAACATATGTGAATCTATGTGTATATAAGTAGTGTCGAAGTGAAAGGATTTTCTTTAGGAGGACATGAAGCAGGAATAATATATGTCTGTCCCTTTCTAACATTAATTGAACAGTATTCAGAGCATTCTAAAAAACACTACATAGCTGACCTTTTTGGTGACAGCCGCTTATTTACTGTATTTTAGGTTTTGTTTCAGTTTGGAATGTGGATAAGCCAAACTGTTCCAGTGAAAGTGAGCAACACTTTGAACTAATTCGAAAGTTTCTTATTCACCGCGTGTTGTGAAGGACCCGGTAGTCTTTGTGTTTAGCATGCAAAGCATCTTTAGATGAATTGACGGGAAAACGGGTAAAAAATGCAGAAGAGAGGAAATGTTTGCGATGAAGTTGGAGAGATAATACTTTCCAGGGGTAAATCCGTTTGAAGTGATTGCATGCGAGGAGAAAGTTGACTTCTCAGCCTGCTTCCCGTCTCCTTTTATAATGCATCTGCTGCTCACCTAACTTGAGAGCAGTTGTTGAGCCTTGACAAGCTTGCTTTAAACAAGAAGAGAAGGTAACTTTGTGTGTGTCTTGAAGAAAGTCGAAGCTGACAAAACCTCAAGAAGTTAATTGTCTTTGGATGTACTTTGTTTAACCGTAGGTGGTGGTTGTATTCTACGCTGCTATAATCATCCTCCTGCTGACGACCAATTTCCGACGAAAGCGATCACAAACTTCCTCTGGTCACAGCTCGCGACTTGATGGGGCCGTACCTGTCACAAACACTAGGAAACACTGGCTGTTCTTCAATCCGATTAGTGGAGAGGCTCAACAAGCCTCGAAAAAAGAGTCTCAGCACTTTATTCACAGCCAGGATGCAGAGACTGTCTAGTGAATCCTCTTGTGGGTCCAAGCATTCATAAATCAGGTCTCTAGATTTTACTCGATAGTCGGATGTAGTGTTAGAAGTTAGAACACACATATACCACGCTGGAAAGGCTAAGGCTAACCTTGAGCAAAGAATAAGCAAAATACTTATCGTTGACAAGTACATGTAATTGGCAATCTGTCAGTGAAGATTTACTCTTTCGACATTTCTATACATCCATTTACACTAAAACCGGTCGCCCTACAATCCAAAATACACACACTCACGCGATAAGTCCAGCAGCACTGCAACCAAAGATGGACGGAAGGAATGGTTGTCACCATTTGCCCTTGTTTTTCGACCGACGTGATGTAAACTAATGTCATTCTTACATTTCTACATTCTCTCCCCTGTACAATCATAAAATTACGTACGTGCACTTACTCTCAAAGGAATTACACTATCATTACACAGAATAAAGCGTTATTTATTGGTAAAAGAAATACACATATATACATGTATAGAGACTATATATATCAAACTTATGTCTTCGGATTCATATAAATATACATATATATATATATACGAATAATAACCCATGTAATTAGTTAGAAAGTTGTCCCTAGAACAGAGAGAATGAATGCTACTCTGCTTACAATAGAATTATTAATGAGTACCTTCAATGTATTTATTAACAACTTGGATGTAAATTAAACTGAAAGCCTCATCGATCGACTGTCTACTATCACTTTAGGATGAGAATAATCGCCCTCGATCGAATAATCATATTATTATTATTATTCATGAAGTGCAGTGTGTGTGTTGGATCCCGTTCATCTAAAGCTCATTTTAATTATTTCTTCCTTCCAACTTCCATTTTATTACATTCATTCTGCCTTGGATAAGAGTTTGTTTAAAACACCTTGACACTTGGCACCCAATTCTCATATTCATGAGTTCCCCCGAATGCTATTTAACTTCACTCAACTTCAAGGAGACTTAAGCATCTGCTTACACACACACAAGCTAATTGAAAATCTTGTTCCTCAAACCTTCTTAAGTTCATATACGCTCTCCGTACAACCTAGAAAATTAAGGACAAGAAAACTGCTTGAGAGGGAGCAGAATGGTGGAAACATGAGTTCAGAACCATACGGGTATATAACAATAATATGTCTATCTGAAGTTATTGAAATCGATGCACATATATTATTATTATTCTCCTCGAAACGTCTCTCTTTGAGCTTTGAACGTCTTACTAATCCTGACAATGAGTTGAGAGTGGATCTGACAGAATGAAAAAGATCAAGGGCGGTTTCTATCTTGTAATATGCAGTAAGTGAAAGCAAATGTCGAGAGAGATAGTGGATAAGAAATATATTATGGAGATTAAGAAAGATATACACGTATGTAATTCAAGAGTAATTTCAAGAATCATTTCAGAGCTCTGCAAGAACATTTCATAAAGTTAGACACTTTCTATTTTCTTTGTTAAATCGGAAACACCGTGAATCGCAGCAGTGGATAAAGTGATGGCTGAGAGTTATACACTCGGGGACTTCAATAAAACATCCATCCAAGACATTCTGAACCGACAAGCAGTCTGGCAGTTGGTTAAAATATACTTCTTCGTTGAAGTATGGTTAGACACTTTTAGTGAGCTGGAGGAATTAAACTTTATTTTTTCAATTCCGATAGAATTTTCGATTGATATACTTCGTGTGAATTTTTCCAAGGAATTGTTTCACACGATAGATATTCGAGGCCGAGGCTTCACATGGGAATTCAACAGTCAAATCAAATCACACGAGCGAAAGTCAATGGATTGGTTTTATTACTTTTCTCCTCATTCCTTGGGTAGTTGAATTTTTTAAACAGTTAAACTGATTCAGTTTCAGTTTGTTACTTGCAACTCCTGTGACTCTATACAGACATTGATCATTAAAAATAAATGGAACTACTTCACAGAATGCACTAGATTTCTTTGATTATTAGTTCTATCGTCAAATGTTTTTGATCATGTACGCTGCTTTATTCAGCAGGCACGGAACAAGGTTCAACTGAAAGGCATAATACTTTTTATATCAAATGAATTCCGCAGCAAAGGACAAGACACAAAGAACTCGCGTAGGGAAAGATGTGCTAGAAACTCCCAATTAGAGAATTCATATGAACAAGGATTTCCAGAAATTGTAAAAGGTCTGTTGCACAAGTACTCTGAAATATATGTATAGTATATAAGAATGTATACGTGAATCAAAACGATAAAAATTCTTTCCTGAAATTCCTTCTCGAATTCTCTTTCGACTATTCCCCGTGTGTCTGTCTTTTCTCAATACATTCTCCTGCGCTCTAGATAATAGTGAGCTTTTCAATAGACTAACTACTTTTTAACAGACCTTTCATTGATTGTACTTTCACTCCCTTGTACTCTTGTAGCTCTCTCATTTGTCATAAAGCGTTGTTTAGAACTTGTTCATGAAAAATTACTTCTTGACATGAGAACCATGACACAATGGTTTATTTGTCTTGAATAGATGTATGAGATTGATTTCCAGTTTATCGATCATGTTTGTTAGCTTTCTACAATGTAAAAACCAGACCATGCACCCAAAAACACAGAGATACATGCACAGTCACAGAATACTTGAGACCTATACACAGGGAAATGATAAAATAAGTATAAGCTTACACGCTTCTGTTCTACGGGCAACGACGGGGGTCCTTGGGCATCCATATTCAAAGGGCGGTATCCGTTTATCTTGTGATGTCTTTGCGACTCCACCCAACTGTGAATTGTATTATATAAAAACGTATTTATATCCTACATTCATACATTTGTCACAATTAAAATACAACGCTACACTGGAGAAATTTAATAGACAACGATTGCCTAACCATCTTACACGTAGGTACTGATGTAACTCACTGAACTAGAAGCTGCAAAATTTATGTCAAACATTCGCAATATGAAATATGTTGCATGTGAACTCTTATATATATATATATATATATACAGTGTGTCATATCCTTTTACATTACTTTAATTAAGTGTCAAATGTTAAATGATGTTCAATGCGGATCTAAATACCCTGTTTCATCTGCAGATTCACATTGCGAAGCAGCCAGTGCATACTCAATTAACTTATTTTTTAAACTTAATCTGTTAATTTGTTTGCGCAAAATTGTGGTTCAACTCGTACAGCCAAATCACGGACTTTTGGTTTATCGTGTGAATGGCAATCAGACTGTATTAAAGTTAAAATGGATTTATATGAAAAATATATATTTAGTATGCAATCATGAATCATATCTAGTTTATACGTAAAACTGGACAGTGCAGTATTAGCTTAAGTGAATAATTGCACATAATTAAAATACGAATACAAGGTAATGATCAGTATATGTTAAACTATAATTACTACATAACCTGAGTATAATCTGTACTATATGAAACTGGATTCAATCTTAGAGATTAGAAACTTTGTTAATATTATTTTATAAAATCCAAGAAATATTCAGTTGAAGAAATCTCGTGTATTGAATTGTTGTCACTACTTATTGTTGTTAGTATAATGTCAAATGTGTTTTTGTTTAATAGACTTCCTGTGGATTTAATGACTAATAAAACCAGACCAATTTTATTCTGACTCTCAATTCGCTTCGTCGTTGTACGGTGGTGTTCAAAAGACTATATTTGCCGTTCTTCTGCGGTACTTGGTACTTTGATTCGTGTCATTTAACGCATAAACATATGTAGTTAGTAGTTGTAAAAGAGTTCATTACTTATACTGACTAGTTGTGAATGTGGATGAGCAAATGCGAAATACAGGGGCACTGAACAATAAGATTTCGCTTTGAGAAATAGCACAAAGTGGCAATAAAGAAGCACTTGCTACTGGATAAATATACAAGGAGCATAATAAGCTGGTAGGAAATAGACTCAATATAGTAAGTACAAGTGATCCATGAAGTCTCACAATTTAGGAGGATACCTGCCGTGCACAGGATATTATAAGGTTTTTCATCAAAAATGCTTTGATGTAACTTCAACTTACTTCCCCTTAATGGGAAACTTCAATAAAGTAGTTATCAACGATGTTCTCAAAGGGTTGATGTTTGTCAAATTAAGGACATGAAGTTACCTTCATCTATAATTCGGCTTAAAACGTTAACTTTAACTTGTGCTCATGCATACAAATCAGTCGATCTAAGATCCCATATACACATCAGCAGCGGAGATGACGAAAAAGATGTTGAACAGAAAACATCCATCCTTTTAAATTTGAGCAGAATTGAAGCAAAATTAACATGAGATATATATATATCTGTGCGATGGAGAAAGTTCGGCATGAAGCTCCCGTTCCCTTCCCCAATGAAATAATAATTTCATCCAAACGGTTTCTCTGCTGCTGCTGTTGCTGGTGGTAGTTGATGGTAAGGTGGGTATTACGGAAAAGAGAAATAATGCAACCATAGCCGATGGAATTCTTCTCATGAAATCACACAGCACTTGTACTTATAGCAGCATCAAATGGAATGAAGTAAAACAGAGTGAAGTCAAACGATATGTATCTGTAGGGATTATTGTGTTACGCTCTATGTGGTGATGATTCCTATATATTCGTCCTTCCCATTATTGTGGTGACCAGTGACCTTATGAAGTCTCATCGCATTTCATTCTTCCACCATTACATCGAAAGACATAAACCGGAGGAGGAATTACACCGCATATTTTCACTATATAGACTCCTGAAAGTCATTTCAACAACTTTTCTCGTTGACTTATTGTGGACTAGTCTCCACCATTCATCTTCTCCCAAAGGAAGAACCCCCAAACTTGATTAACAGAGTTCATGCCGCTCAGGCTCCTTTAGTATAATCCTTCTTAATTGCACAAGGCACTCGAGCACATGATCAAAAAACCAATTTATTATGTTCTATTGATTAACAAACCATGACCGAAGCATATCTTGGTTGGCTAAAAACTCCGATCTTTTTACCAACCGAAAACGAGTCACTTCTTTCAGAACATGAGATCCTGTATAGTTTTAATTACTTTCGGAAATTGATTAATTAACTTAAAACCTTTCATGTTTCAGCACATGCTTTATACAATCAGTTTTTTGAACCCATCATCTTCAGATTCACACGATTCAGCGATTTGCAAATGCTAAACACGCCAGTCTTCACAATTTAAACACACATTTCGTATTTTCTTGGATGTATTATAATTCACAGAGCTTATACAGCTAAAACATCAAAGAAAACGTCAATTTTTATAATTCATGGAAGTTGATGAGAATCTCGCAACTGCTTTGCAGTCGGCAGCATACGTATTTTATACACGCCAGAAGTCTCGGCTCTCCTCAGTTTATTTAGTTCAAATAGACAGAAGGCTGAATAAAATTATCATACTCATAAAAATAAATTAATATGCAAACTGTAAGACACAAGAGATACGTTTTGTGAACTAAATAACCCCAGAAAAATTCTGCAAAAACTATTTTATTGCACTCTCAGAGCCGAATGGTTGTAATGTATTTTCAAAGGTTTGTTTTGCCACAAGATGAAATTTAACGTGGATACGAGGCTTGAATTAAAATTAATGTATGCGTTTCTTTTCTTCAAGGAAATGCTTAAAGAGCCTGAGATTCATACTTGCAAGATATTGTGGTGTGTCTCTTGCTCAAGAGATTTATTATTTCTGTTCTCATAAGTAATGTGCTGAACAATCTGCAACCAACTAACGCAATTTCAAGAGAAAGACTAGTAAGACTACACCACAACGTTTGGAGATTGTCATATATATTTTATTGCAGTTGTAGCGAAAGAGACATCGAGGTTTCTTCATACACAAAAGTACAGTTGTATTTTTCCATTCATAGTGTTTGCTTAAACTGATATTTTTAATTAGTTTTTGCTCAACGTTTTTGGATAAAAATTAGCTGAAATCCCAAACAGAGAAGCAATATCTGTTGTACCAAACTGTAATAAATTCTAGCGAAAGAGAATAATGAGAATTTCGAAATGCTAGACAAAATGAAAGTTCCTCCACTAAGCATGAATGTCAACCTGACGACTCAACTGTCAAAGTCAAGCTGAAATTAAAATAGAAAGCAAATTAAGTATATCCTTGGGACAAATGTTACGGATGTTGTGATGGCTTCTAGAAATCTGTGTAAATTGTCTTCACTCTGTTCCTTTTTGCAAGTTAAATTCTTGCCAACCCATTGCATGTATAATTAGCAAAGAGGAAGCGAAGGTTGAGCAGATTCGATGCCTTCACACAGTCACATTTATTTCTGAGCTTGTACTCTGTAGACATTTTGTTGAAAGACAGTAAATTCTCTTGCTTAGTAAATAAATGGAACATGGAACAAGCAATTTTTGATGAAGCAAAACTTATAACTAAAAGTATGAGGAAAGAAATGAGAGAGTTTGTGCTATTTGTTGTACGTGTGTGAGATGGAAAAGTCCGA
>Ga0194135_10000761_pt1 | contig 18772 bp, 6 predicted proteins | sample LitLau_LLRF_2013_FD_134024 | JGI IMG/M metagenome (GOLD analysis project Ga0194135, IMG submission 134024) | Freshwater sediment microbial communities in response to fracking from North America - Little Laurel Run_MetaG_LLRF_2013 (version 2) | ecosystem: Environmental > Aquatic > Freshwater >...
ATTGCAGGCCGCACACGTTCAATATTATTGTCAATATCATGGAATGGTTACCGGAATGCCGGAAAACCGTCACTATTTTTGTCAATACATCAATATTATTGTCAACCCAACGGATTTTTTTTAAGTGTAGCGCACTGCCGTATTGGCTTGGCGCGTATCCCAACAAATATTGACAATATTATTGAACGTGGGCGGTCTGCTATGAATACAATATAAAATACAAGTCATCTTTATTGAGGAAATGTTCAGTAGGTACCTACAAACGATTCATGAAATTTAATATATTAGATTTATAAATAAACACGGGTACAAAAGAGTTGAATTATTAACAAATAGGATCAATACTGAGCTGTAGGGAACCTTTTATAGTCCTTGGTCTAAAAGTAAACAGTTAGATACTATGTGTTGTATTATCCGTAGGAGAATATATTGCTTTGTACCACAAACAAAGAGTCTTATTACGTCAGCGTGCCGTGGAGAAAGACGAACAGCTAGTCCAGCTTGCAAATGATAGAGAGCAACTTCGGCAGAAACTTCAAAAACTTAATGATGTCGTGTCCAAGTGGACCGGGGAAAACTTGACTATGGGTAAGGAATAAGATCTTTTTTACAGTTTTAAATATTGAGTTTCTTCCTGAGATCAGTTTCTTTATTGTCAAGTCGCTGGAATTTTTAATGGTCGCGTGCAAACTCGCTAAATAATGTCATTTCCGAAAAATTGTGCAAGCATAGAACATGTTAAATAGGTACCAGCTCATTCAACTGGTACTACCTTGTCTAATGTTTCTTACCGTTTTTAGATGATATAGAAGGCGAAGGAAAATCTGCCACTGCCCAAACGATCCGTACTCTGATTACTGAAATTAGTAACAATAACGTCGTCAATTCCCATTCCCTTGCATTTGAGAACAACTGCAATTGTTGTTCTGGTCGATTAATCACTGTTTGATGTTAAAAAATATCTTTTATTGTTATTTCATGTCAAATTATTGGTAGCTCTCGGCTTATTCCATTATAAAAATTTAGGTTTCTTATTGTTGAAAACCGTAAAGGTATGCAAAGGCATAGGTATGTAATTTTCAAACCACACCTACCACCTACCAACCTTTAAATACCTACCTAGTTTATTTAATTTTTGAATTTGCTAGGTATAGGTATGTAGGTAATGTAAATTATCTATCAGGCAATAAAAGTATTATCTAGAAAATGTTTGCTTACCTACCTACTTACTTACCTATTACTTTTTAAAAAGTATTTGGTAGTTAGTACGTAAATAATTAATTTTTTATTACCTGCCTGCCTACACTTATATTATAAAATAAAGGGCGAACGCAAGAGTAAGGGCAGAAACAGTAAACGTCGGTCGATGGTATAGGTATAGGTACTTTGACTTCACAATAGGCAATAGGTATGTAATGTATAACCTACTTTAGACAAAGATTTGAAAGAAATTTTATTTTTTCTATAACATATAGACCACCCTGCTACAACCAGACCAAGAAGGTAGATATGTGAACAATTTAGTGAACAATTCGAAGATTTTCAGTTTATTACAATAGGGGTTAATAACGCGTTTATAACGCGAACGCCCGCAAATGGTAAACTTGGTTAAATAAATATAATAAAATATTAAATTTCAAAATATTTACACAGCGATACCTACCTATTCTTTTAATTTGCAATTATTTGAGAGTAGGTAGGTAGGTAATCGCGTAAACCCCTAATTTGTTAGCATAGAAACAGCAAAATATAGGTACAAAACTCGAAATTATTCATGAGGTGTCGACGCGATCGGTTGTAGGCTTTTCCCATGCTTTTCCTAGAAATTCGGTCTTATCGTTGGGCCTGTGGTTTGGCCCATGTTAAACGAGCAAAATTTTGTAATTTCATTTTACAATTTGCGAGCGATTGCGTTAACGTTAACCCATCGTCATAGTCATAGATACACAACATGTTGTTACATATATAGGCCCGTCGTTCACCCCTATCAACGATATTAAATAATAATAATTACAATAATAATAATAATTAATCTCATGACCCACATGATTGAAATTTAAATTTCCCGCCAATACTTTTTTAGGATTTTTTAAAATGGCACTTTTATGAGTTTTATGTTTGAATTATTATTAATTTGTATACAATAAAGTATTTGTAAATATAAATATACTGAAAATTTATAAAATTTTAAAGTTTGACTTTCTTTTTAAATCCCCGTTTTGTTTACATGCAGAGAAAACATTTACAATATTTATATGTCAACAAAACAAACTCTTTAACCGCAAATCTTATTTTTTTTAGAAATTTAATATGGATAATTTACAACTTCCAATTATTATTGTATTTTTACATATCAAAATATGTATGACAGATTTGAATCTGCACCCGACTCACATTCCTTACTATTACCACTCTTTTCCAGATCTCCTGGAAAATTGTAAGGATGACAGTTGTCCCATTCAGGTAAGTAAACTTTTTGATTTTAAGCTTTTTTAGAGAGGTGAGTGCAATAACCTTTTTTAAAATTGTAGGAGAATCTTGACTTGTCACGATGCTGGGGTTATGAAGATACATGCAGTATTAAAAACGCTTTCCTTAGTCCAATATGCAACGGTGATCATAAAGGATGGGTACGCTCAAAAACAGAACAGATGAGCACATTTTATAATCAAGCGGATTTTGGCTATGTAAGACGATGCCACCAAACCATGCAAGTTATTTGCGAACCCACCTTTTTGGTAAGTAATTTAGTGCGAAACTATCAAACTTCACTAGTCGGTGAGATCTCCCGGTACTTACAGACCTACACTGCTTTGCTAGTTCATAGCCTATAGTTGTTATTGGCCTATCTTTTAATTGATAGCGTCAGTTTAGTTTAGTTTTACATATGCTTATTATAATCTTTGCCCATAACATTTTTAGGGAGACTCTTCATTGGAGTGCAGTGAGCATTTACAATTTTGTCGTGGTCGAAATCTCATGATAAACCTAACAAAGTTAGAGGTCGATCGACCTTGGCGATATAGAATGGATGTTTTGGAACCCGGGGGTTTTGCTGGTCACTGCAAGTTGTACGAAGACAGACTCCTAGCGCAGTCAGATCACATGAGCCCTTTACAGTCATGGGCTCCAGAACTTCGGAATTTTCGACGTATGACCTCACGACTTCAAAAGAGTGAACATTGTGATATTTTCATGGAAAGACCAACCTTTGTTGTTAAAATTGATGCGGGTAAGAGGGTTTCTGATTATTTTATCGTGCTAGATATACTCGTAATACCAGTTACGAATAATTGGCCCATTTTGGTTGCGCAACCAACGGCGGCCAAAGCTTCAATATTTGTGCAAAAACATGGGTTTCAAAGGAAAAACCCCTTATATAGCCAATGCGGAAAACTGCATTGGCCTTTACAACTCCTATATTATGCACTTCTGTTCATTTCCTTATACAAACAAAATTAGGATAAACCAAAGAAGTCACAATTATGTTATTTTTCTATTCTTTGACATATAGTACAGGGGCCCAGTTCGCGGGTTTATCTCACCGAACTGGAAAGTGGGATTCCAAAAGGTAGACATTGCACGTTGCCACTTTCCCCAGTAAGACCTCAGCTCAGCGTAAATGAGACAAGTGGAAGGGAGTACGGCTCGATTATGGAGGTGCATGTACCAGCATTTCACTGTCCCATTTATGCTGAGCAGGACATCCGATACCTTTGTGATTTTAGGAACGTTTTTATGTCCTTCTAGCCGTCAATATGTACCATCACTTATGCGACTTTGTGAACTTGTACGCCAGTCTCCACGTGAACTCAACGCACCCCAGCATGTTTTCCTCAGATGTCGACATTCTAATTTGGGAGACATATCCGTATCATTCGGCTTTCCGGTCCTTGTGGAATGCTTTTACTAGGAATCCTGTTCGCACTATCGACTCGTTTGCTGGAAAAACTGTCTGCTTCCGAAATCTTGTGCTACCTTTGCTGCCACGAATGATATTCGGGTTGTTTTACAATACACCATTGGTGAGTAAATTTGCGTTCCTTCGTATTGCACAAGTAGTCGCTTATTCCTACTTTTTAAAAAGTGAATGTAAGCCTAAAGGGAGGCGAAAGGGTTAAACGACTTTAAGTCATAGAAATGGAACGATCAACGTCCCCTTATCATGGTTGAAGACCAAGGGGTGTAAAATAAGTTTTGATATTTTTGAAGGCCTAAAAAGAAGCTACGTACAAAAAGAAAATCAATCAAACCATCCATCTCTTCAGGAAAGGAAAATGAAAAGTGACGTTGTGACGTCATCAAAAAATTAATAAATGTGGATAGATCGATGAATTACAAATTATTGGCGTATTTATTTCAATAGATCTATACAGGGTCGAGACAGCTGTTGACTTCGTACTTATAACAGCGGTACTGTTTTTGCTGACTGTCACTAATGGCTCTTTTCAATTTCGTTTTCTAAGGAGATGGTTGGTTTTTTTACTTTCTTTTTGTACGTAAGTCATTTTAGGCGTAAGACTTCCAAAAATGTCGAAAATTTTGATATTAAAATTTTTGTTTTATTCCCCTTTTGTAAGTACCGTTCGCCCTAAATGTGCCACAACTACCATAATACGTGTATACTAGTATAGCTCCCATTATCTTATTTTATCTCTTTTTTTTCCTGTGAACTATACAATATTATTTTCTGTGAAAAAAGGAGGGCAATGTGCATTGATTTCCAACTACCATTTTCACGAATTTTATCAAATATCAAATATAATTCCCAATAAAAAATAATTTTACAACAATTCACTCACATGTTCCCAGAGGACCAAAGAATTATTATAATATAATATTATATACTTACCCTCTTTAAACTTACAACAGTCAGAATAACTATCATACTGCAGTAGTTTCGAAGGGCGAACGGTTGGTACAATTACCACAATACTTTTTAACCGGGTTTTAACGATTTTCCATGCCATTAGGTGTACGGCTGTGAAAGAAGCGGTTTAATCAAGGCATTTACTCAACACGTTTTACATCGGTTAAAAGTGCCTGAAGTTGCGAGGAACAGTTCAGTACGAGTGACTTTCCTCAGTCGGGAGACGGCACACCGAAATGTTATAAATGAAGAGGAACTGTTGGAGGGGCTAGCTGCAGAGCCCAAAGTGACGCTGCGGCGCGTCGTTTTTAACGATAAGATGCCATTCCAAAAACAATTAACATTAATGCAGAATACTGATATTCTAATTGGCATGCATGGGGCTGGACTTACCCATCTGCTATTCCTGCCTGATGGGGCTGCTGTATTTGAATTGTAAGTTTTATTCTGGATTCTATAAGGTTGACTGTACGCAGATATCATATTCTCTCTCTCACACTCTTATATTTGGGGGAAAAAAAAAATAGTTGATATTCGAGCGACACAAGGTATGTTTGAAACTTAGCTTCCCCAAATATACCTGATGAGTGTGTGTGTGAGAGAGATAGAGAGGGAAGATGTATGAGTGGAAGTAAGATATCTCTGTGTTTTCTTCAATAGAGTGATGCATAAGTAAGCACAGAGTATGCAAAACAGTAGTCAGCGCAGACTCGCAGAGCAAAGGAACATTTTGCACTTAGACAAAAATTCTTTTACATTAGGCGTATTCTTTCCGATTGAAAGCGAACTAGTCCAATCGCGAATAATTCAGCAATTCACGGCACGGATAATTTCCTCTTCATTGCTGTATAAATGGAGGTGGAATAGTTGGAGTCAACTAGTATACAAATTGAATTGACTGCTCCGAAGTTTCAAGAACTATAGCCTGTTTTTCTTAAAAAGCGCGTAAATGATAATCCCTCAGAGATCCATTAAAGGGTTTCTTCAGTAACGTCTTAGAATATGAAGATAATGAAGGAAACAATGACTTCACGAAATTGCCACTATTTAACAGCCCTTTCTTTTTTCTTTAACTATTGTAGAATTTTAGTGAAATCATTGTTTCCTTCAGCATTACCTAGACCTAGAGCGGGAATAGGTTTGACATTCAGGTTCAAGTGTTTTACCTATTTATGATCCTGTTTTACGTTTTAGGTATAATTGCGAAGATGAGAGCTGTTACTCAGATTTGGCACGACTCAGAGGCATTAAATACATTACATGGAAGGATAAGGCTAAATTGGTTAGACACGGGCTGAAGAGTGATAAGTCGGAAACAGCGGCCCACGCTAAGTTTTTGGACTACTCGTTTGATGTCGAGGAGTTTATGACCTTGATTCGCCCTCTTCTCCTCTACATCAGATCTTCCAGTGTAACGAACGATTCTCACGATGAACTATAAGGTAAGCTTACTAATAACTAACCATAGACAAAGAACACAAGATGGGCAGCAGCCCAGGAGATATATTGAAGCTGAGGACTCACAGGAAACCTTTTGCAAATGGCGGACACAGGCCACATGCGGGCTTGGCGGCCATTTGATAAACTTGCCGGCGAAGAAGATTCCCGAACGTCAGTTTCGGAACAATCACCAGCACGGACGAAAAACTGGCACTAGTATAGTGGTATTATACCCGAAATTGCTGCTCAATTTCTCTAAACGTTCAATTTTAGAACGAAAGTATTTGGATGTTGCTTCATACTGTAAGAGATCGCTTATTTGACACGTTAACATAAGGCCTGTTCTTTGTCGGATCTAGACAGGATTGAGTTTATGAAATCGACCCAATTATTAATAATAACGATCGTTTGAGATAACTGGGTTTCGCAGAAAAAGTTGACTCTGAATCCCGCGAAGAAAACGGCTATAGTTCTGCAGAGAAAGTTGACTCAGCCCACGCTGGATCCGGTAAAAGAACACGGCTATTGTTCAACAAAGGAGAATGGATAATGTTATATAATACTCCTTGCTTATTATTTAATTAAATAATAACAACATGTTAGCTTTCATAATCCCCATTTATGTATGAATGGGGATTCGATATGGCCCGTAAATCAGCTAATGAAAGAGGTTCCGCGCACATAGGGCAACTTTCCTCATTTTGTAATAAAGACTTGAATTCAGAAGTGATAGCTCCAAAATCGCAGTTAGGACAAGCTGTCAAGTCACTTGCTGTTAAGTGCTTGCCCGAAGCTATGCAAAATGGTACCCACGACTTACATCTGAAATAAAACAATAAAAAATTAACCAAGTTACTTACACTTATTTACGACTAATTTTAACCATTCTGTGCCAAATGTTGTGATAGTTTTGTTTTTCCTTTTTACAAAAAAGCTTGTCAAAATGATAATTAAATAAAGTGACGATGGTCTTAACAAATATATATTTTTAATAATAATTTAATGTTTTATAAAATTTTATGTGTAAGCAATGAGTGAATGTCATGTACGCTGCAATTATGATTAATATAGCCAGAAGTAGACGCTAACAGGACACCATATTACTTACTTTGAACAATGTAGCTCAAAATCGGATAGATCCTCCTTGCAAATTGGACAAGGTGATGTAGTCTCTGGATCTTCCATGGCAATCTTTCCAGGTTTTCGCACTAAGGATTCAATTTTCTTTCTGTATTTGGTATCAATGAGATCACGGTATTCTGGACGCATGAGAGTGGCGGCATGCTGAAAAGCCGACGCCCGCAAGCCAGCTTTACTACACTCAATGACTGTTGAAGTCAAAATGGGCACTGTATGTGCGGGGAAATGTGAGATCTTTTCTGCGACGCGGGTAAGAAGACGTGCAGCAATGGCATGCTCTCCTGACCGCGCGTGGACTCTGACTAGTATGTAGGAATGGAGCAGAGCGAGTGCTGCCGTGAGATCCTGAGGGATCCGAACTTTCTGTCTTCTCAGTTGAAAGCTAATGTTGAACAGAAGGTTATGTGCTGCCCTATAATTTCCGTTTAATTGATCCTCACTGGCAACCACAATTGCAGTCTTTGAAGCGTCACGATACATTCCACGGGCCATGTATAACTCTAATAAATACTTTGGATTTTTTGGTGCTCCGTCGGTTTCACCGGTTAAATAGGAAACTAATTGTTTTGTTAACATGTCATCTTGAGCGTCAGCCACCAGTTTCACCGCGAGAGAAATGGCTTCCACACCATCTGCGTTGTTCTTAGCTACACGTAGCAAGTGACGGAGCGCTCTGCCGTGATCTCCCGATAAATAATAATATCGACCGGCGAGATACGAGTTACGCTCGCCTTCGAAATGTACAGCCAAGCTTCGGAAGTCGTCCTTTCTTGACGTATTTTCTAAAACTTGACCATAAAGTTCCATGAGACCGCTTCTGCGAGCTAGCTGGAATGCTTCTTCGTAGCATTCACTTATGGCTAAAAATTTGATTGCCGAGGAATTATCTCCGGCCTTTTGGAAGTGAGTGGCGACCATTCGCGCGCCTTCAATTGATCCTGATTCTTGTACGACAGCCACTGCTGCGTGAGAGTTGTTTAGTTTGTCCAGATAAATACGAATTAGGCTTTCTGATTCTCCTGCTTGATGGTATGCTTTTGCTGCTTCCTCCCATTTACCTTCTGCTTCTTTGGCTTTGGCTAGCTGTAAATGTATTCTTCGTGAAGAGACGCGTGGCAAAAGCTCAGTTACTTTTGACCAATTTTTCAATTTTATGTAAATTGTTGCTGCACTATTCCATTGCTGACATCTTTCATAAAGAGAACCTGCTTCGGCCAAATGCTTTGAACTTGCTAGCACTTCTGCACAGTCTTTTATTATGCTAAGAGGAGTGTTTGGTTCTGAAATAAAGCTTAGTCCTCTAGGAAGATCCCCAACTCTGATTGCATTTCTTGCTATTCCGGCTTTACATGCTTGAATCTGTTCTCCTTCTGCGCTCTTGAGAGCCATTTCATAGTGATTGAGGGCCTCCGAGTAATTGCCAGTAAATTCTAACTGAGCCGCATATTCACAGGATATAGCGGGAAGCTGAGCAGGCGCAAACTTCTTTGCTAAAGCAAGCGCTTTCTCCCAATGCAAAAGGTTGCGTCGCATTACTAAAGCTGCTTCAGGTTCTCTACTACGAAGGAACCATTCTTCGGCCGTATCAAATAAACCCAGAAGCATTGCGGCATGGCCACTCACTAGATTACGATCATCTACTTCGAGAAGTTCCGTCACTGACCAAACCATACCAGCGTCTTTTATAGCTGCATATGCTCGAATTGCCCAATCTAGATCTAAATTTGCCAGTGCAGACTCTGCCAATAATAGCCAAGACGGTTTATCATTTAAGGTTTCACAAATATGATACCCAACTGCAAAACGTTGTAAAGCTATTTGTCTTTTTAGCATGCGGGTTAGGTCCTTAGTGTTGGATGCTGTCGTGGCTGGTGTCTGGTGAGAGGTGAGGGTAATAGACATCATTTGGCCAGTGGCAGTTTCTAGTTGAAGCAATCCGCCTATAAGTAGTAGCGGTAACTGTTTTGGTGGTAGCTTTGTTGACGCCACTTTTACTATACTCGCACCATTGACAGAGTTGTTATAGACGTGTGTGTAAATGTTGTTTTGGTCGTACATTACAAAGCAATTTCGGTCATTTAGGTCCCATACAACACCTCGAAGTGGACCAGGAAAATCAAGGACAACAAGGCATGAGTCGAGAACTGGGTTGTACAAATAAATATAACCCTTTAAATCAGCGAATAGAACTCTGGTTGCTGAGTTGTCACAGTACATGTCCTTAATGGCGCACTCATGGCGGTACTCTGTGGCTATAGTCCAGTCACCCACGGAAAAATATCGGATATGACCCATATCGGTGCTCATAACCAGCAAGTCCTCAGTAAGCATATGCCCACTAATATTTTCTCCACTTCCCCTTTTACTGAAAACAAACAGTGAAAGAATAGAACAAGAATAATAAGAGTATGGATTCGATTTGCATACCTACCAAACTTTTTTTCCCTATGAATGATAGGAGCATTCTAACCTTTTGAACAAAAATCGGTAGCGAATGTTTTATTACGCCGATGAAGTAGTAAAGAGACGAATCAAGCTTTGAGAATACTAGAACCCTGTTCTTGTTTATTTTCTACGTCTACATTATACCTACTTATTCGTGTTGTCTTACCTGTCAGGAAATATGATATTGCTGTGCCCGGGAGGAGGTTCGTAGCCATCTACATTATGTAGTTGAAGGCTACCAGACGTGTAAAGTACGCTTACATACTGACTGGACACATGGATACTTCGTATGTTAGTTAGATACTCTTTCTCCTTTATGAACTGAGGAGGCGACTCTGTGTGGTCGTAGTACCACGCGCGATTATGCACCCCGATAATCACCACGTTAGGAGAGAGAGCAATTAGTTCCGGCTCAACAGGGGTTTCTAAGACAACCGTGCTGCAGCTGCCATCGTCACTGTATCTATGTAAGGAGACAATGCTAATGCTTGAGAGAACAGCAATCATCGAACCGCAAGCATCAGCTACTAAGGGTAGCATACTCAGGTGTACTTGAATTGAACCATCTGATGTTGTAAGCGCCAGTAGCTGCCCGTCACTAGACCAACCCATTTTTTCTACCCCCGCTGCAGAATGTAACGTTACTACGTTAGCCGTTTCGTGCAAGTTGTTCATTTCGTGTATTTTCACTACGTTTTCACCACAGGAAGCTACTAACTCTAATGTTTGGTTTAAGGCAATATCTTTCAATCCTTCTCTGTGGTTCACTACTTGAAACAATTCCTGCCCGACTTCTTTTAAATGAGTGGATATGGCAATAAAATATCCGGCAGAGAACCCTAGAAGAATATATCCATCCCCAAACCATGTGTATTTGACGATATTTCCATATTTTTGTTGAAATGCGAGCTCTACCGGATTCTCAGGGTCGTCAAGGTTGTAGAGAAATAGGGTTCTTTTCCCGACTAGGATGCTAATTGTGTTGTCGCGAGCTGTCCTCTCATCAAGTTTCATGTCCGAGAAGGCAATCTGAGAAGGTTCGGCTCGTAAACTAATAATTCTCAGTGTATCACCTTCCCCATTACTAATACTGACGTTTCTGTCTTCTGAACCGAGTGCTAAAACATTATCCCTGCTCCATGCGCCACAAGTAATTTTTTTGTTGTGTTTCCCTAGAACAGGAATTCTCTTGCCGGTATTATGATTGTAAATGGCCATATTGCCCCTACTAGTTCCTACTGCAAGCAGCGCAGGTTTCTTGCTCCATAACAAACAGCTTAGATTGTCTCGCAAACCAAGATCTACATTTGTTCTTTTTTGAAGATTCGCGTCCCAAAGAAGAAGTGTTGATGAACCGGCCACCAATATTCCGAGGAAGTCCCCTTCCCCATCCCAGCTAAGATCTGCACAAATTCCTGGCACTGTTATTTTTTCTACTAGTTCACCCCGCCGATTCCAAATAGTGACTTCACTTCCAACTGTACTGAATGTTGCCAGTAGCCCTCCACTTCCTGTTTGCCATTCGAAAAGCACTTCACTTTCTCCATGGGGCCGGTACAATTGAAACACAGCTTCCAAATTATCCATTTTAGTGGGAAAATCTCTTTAATGAACCCAAAAATTCATTGTTAGCATGGTTGCTATCCGGTTGCCACAACAAACCATAATAGAAACAGCCATGGCGGAGCAAACGCAACAACAATGAAATAAATGGCCGACAAGATGATCCTGGAATCCGGGACTACTAGAGTAGGTCCACGACTCGACGAGGTACCTGTACCTTGGTATTGGTAATTTGTCTACCTGTCCCGTACCTTTGCGATGTCTGGTAGTCTCTTGCTAGCACCTGCTCAGTGCCGAGCAGTCAGACGCCGCACCGGATATGTGATATGTACCTCTATACGTACCTACACAGTTTGCTATACCCGTTTTTGTCGGAACCGTTCGTGCCTTTATTGTCATTCACCGGATTCACGCTCAATTACTTGCATATTTTCTATTTTTATTGAATAATATTTGTTTTTAAATTAATTCTTGACAAAAGCAGGACTGCAGCTCGAGACCCTTTCTGTGGCCCCCGCCCCTCGATCTCATCAGAAAAATATTTAAAAATGTGAATTTAATATTATATATATTTATATATCAAATAACCTTGATTGTTCTAATGAATCTCCGTGTGGACTATAAATGCGTTGCTGCAGTATGTTTATCTTATTTCATCATCTTTTTGTCTTAAATAACTAGGATGGTAGGTACACTGACGATGCTGCCTTGCTTTCAATACCCTAATAGGTACTACGTAGGTACGTACCTAACGTAGGTATGGTAGAATATATAAAATATATGCTTAATAATCATTATAATTAATAATCGGAATATAAATACTAATAGTAAATGAGACTATCCTGAATTACCTATATGATTTTTATTCAATTTCAAAAATTTGTATAGTACGATATTGGGAGCTTTGAAACTAAGGTAAATACCTACCTGCCGATCACGTCCCCTTAAATTATTATTGTTAAATTATCTTACCCACAATTTAATTAAGGGAAGGTGGTCCGCAGGCGCCTTACATACCTAGCTAATTTAAAAGACTTATATGCAGGCCACATTTTTATAAATACGAATTTAGTGATTCGTTGTAACAAAGAGTAAAGTTAAATTTCGGCCCTCCGAGTGCTTTTAAAATACATAGTACACAACAAGTGGTAATTCGGTACAACAGACGTGCAAGAAAACATCCATATGTTTAAGGGCCCTGCCTCGCTTTCATATAACACACTTAGACTTTGATTTTTTATCTGGAAATTTAACTAGAAAGGTCGGTAACAACATAGAAACTATGCTTTTACTTTTGTACAAAACATTAATAGATACAACTTCATAAATTACATATTCTCCTAAAGTTTTCCGTTATTGCGAACTATAATATGCACATTCCTACCAATCAGCATGCAGCTTATCAGATGATACAAAATCTTAATTAAGTGCTTATAAAACTTTTTTCGCAAATTTCATTTTCACCTTTGGATATTGATCCTACTACATCATCTAAGCTGATTAATGTTTATGGGAAATATTTTCACTGGTCTTTTATTTGGTATGCACTTACACGTTTATTATTATTATTATTACCTAATATTATAACAAGAAATGACTGCGACCGCTGTCGCCTAGATAATATAAGGTAAGAGTGAAATATCAAAATTCTTCTGGCCTCCGGCGGCCAACTGAGTTTATAAATCTATACCTACAACAGTCGTGATTTGTGTATAACCGTAAATGGAACACGTGGCAAATAATTGAGGTTCTTGAAATAATTGCAATTTACAAAGCTATTTTTCCTAAAAAGTCAACTAGTCATAACTTTGATTCAATAGAAAAGAATTGTCTAATGACCGTCTTGGTAAGAAAATTTAGAAAAACGTTTAATCTATCCTATACTAAGCATCGCAGTAGAAATTGCAAAGAAGGCACGGGATTTGAAAAGCCAGGCCTGCAATCCCCATACTTAATCAGTCATTGGTCGGTGATGGAATTCCAAGTAAAGTTGAAAAAACCAGTGCTGGAAAATGAAGCGCCTGGAGAAATATATGACAAGAAAATGAAAGTTTTCAAGTTAAAACACCCCGGTTTTATTTTTTCAAACCGGCTATTTGTTTTTAAATCATTGCATCTTCTTTTTTTGATAAAGCTATTAAACACTTAACCGACACAATAGTTAGTTAGTTAGTTAAGATTTGAATATATGAGATGGGGATTGTAAGACGTTGAGCTATCGGGCACCAAATAAACGACATAATATCACCTAATATAAGGGCCAAGACCCAAAGGGTTGCATATGGTGTTGACAGTAGCCCTACTGGGTTTCATTACCCAAAAGTAATTCTTGGGTCATTAGGCTGTAGCAAATTAAATTGAATACCTACTTATAAATAAATACATTTAAAGAATCATGGTACCCTCTTGTAGCAAGAAAATAGTCGATCAGCCAGTGGCAACCTCAGGCAACTCACAGCACTGACATTGATCCTAACCGACTCTTATGAAGTGAATGGTAAACAGTTAAGACTGCTTTACCGCTTCTAGCATCGTGTATGGTGCACACTGTTAGAGTGGGTGATGCTGCCAATGGAAGAATTTGAGATTGAGTTGAAGGTGAGCCGCAGCGGAGCTCACACGACGTGGACTACGTGAGCAGCTTGTAAAATAAAATAGCCAAAGAGATGTTCATGAATAGTACTACTAGTATTAACTGCTGCCTTGAAAACCAATCCTGAAACAATAGTACACACCGATTAGTGGATACGAAATCCATTATAATATGGTATCTACATTGTCGTAGTTAAAGTAGAATAGATTGCATTTGCTCATGCGCCGATACAGATTTGTGTTGAATTATATTCTTACCTTAAAATGGGGGCTAACAAAATATAGGAAAGGGTTAGCTCGTAACCTATCGCTCTCTTCCTGCATCCTCCTGACGTGGTCTCTCCTGGCCGAACTCAGTACCGAGGCTTCTTCACGAGACATGGGTTCAGCGGTTTTCGGAAGTCCCTGTACGTCAGGCAGTGACTTTTTCCTTTGAAGAGGTTGTGCAGGTGTGGGAAGGGCCTATGAATAATGACACTGAGCGAGGTTATTCATACAATGATAAAAGCCAAATTTCATGTGACCTTGTGTCAAGTCAAGGATAATGCTACCACGAATATCATATATTGTACCTCAACAGGAGGAGCTGTAATCCAGCTTTCGCTTGCCCTACGCGCCATAAGAGCAGGACTGAACATGAGGTCTTCCTGCTCATCCTCTTCGGCCTGCTGGTACCACATGCTGACAATATCTAATCAACTACAGGCGGTGAGCAACTAGCAGTCATCGTTGAATCGCGAATCAAGACTACAGAGCAACATAGCGCCACTCCGCACCGCACCGAAATACTCACAGCTTACACCTCACACTACGGAGCTACAGAGCCACGAACTGTGGACTCTCGGCCAAGGGTCTGGCCAGGACACATTTAGATCGCCGGCCTATCCCCACCATTTGCTGACAACCTCACCTCATCCCTCACATTTCTATCTCTACGATTCGCTATTATTTTTTCTTTTCTCATCTTTTCATTCTGTAAATTTGATTTTTCAACTGTAGGTGTACAACTTACCCCTTTTGGTGCGGGTCCCTTGGCAATGGAACTGTTAACGAATAATGACTCAGTTCGTTTCGGCTGAGCTAAATCAGGGGCAGGAGTACGTCGTCGAACGGCTTGCTCTGCTGCTGGAACTACGTAGGGCTGGGGTTGTGATGATGAAGCCGGCAATCCCGTTACTGATCCGTTAGTTGCCCCAATCCCTACACTAGTCTTATCTACACTTGGTTGACGTGATGATAACGACATTCGTCCGCCCCCTCCTCCTCCTCCTGCACCACCTTTACTCATGCGGTCCACGCTAGGATCACGACTGGGTGGTCTTTTGTAATGGTCAAAGTGATCACTCATAGCTTGTTGGAACGAGGGCCCAGGAGGTTCCCCGGTTACAGGCTGGGAATTACGTGAAACACTTGCCCCCCTTAACGACCTTGAGTCAATGGCCATAGTAGAGGTACTGGGTTTAATCACTTCTGCTAGAGGTTGGAGGGGACTGGACATAGGGGGTGAAGGCAGTATTGTGGATGTATGTTGTATGGAAGGTATTTCTGAACGCATAGTGTCAATGGGGGGCTCAGGAGGTACTTGGCTAGAAGGGGGTACAAAGTCCACAGATCTTTTCCTTGCTGGACGGGGGGCTCGCGCACTCATAGGCTGCTGGAAATCTGGAGCAAATTGGTGCGCTGTGGCAATGGCAATGTCAGAGTCCTCGCGGGCGACGTCCGCTGCTGTGTCCGCCAATTCTCCTTTCCCTCGTGCGGTGGCAGCTCGTGATATCGCAATATCGGCTTTCTGAAGCGCAAATTTGCTCGCCCGTTGGGCCGAATTCACAGCCGCATCAATCCGTTCTCGAAACTTTGCTGATCGAATTATAAATAAATGCTTTTTCTTTTGTGAAGTTATCAGAACATTATTTTTGTACTTTCCTTCTTCTTTTGTTGAGTCTTTAAATGTGGTTACTCCATAGCCATATTTTTTGTTGTTGAACCATTCGCCTTCATATTTGAGTCCATCGGACCGCTCAGCTATGCCAAATCCAGCTCGTTTGTCGTTTTTCCATTCACCCATGTACGTTTCAGTAACAGCCTTATCCATCATTTCATCCTGAAACATGAATTATGTCGCTGTGCCAATAACACCATGATTAGGGTATGATGGTTAAAAGGTACATGCTGTTAGTCAAAATCGGTCCTTTTTCATTGTAATTAAATATCTGTTTAGTGATCTGATCGGTCACACCTTAGTGTTTGAACTTCCATAATTCGGGATTCTATTCAAATAGGTAATAGGTCCTCACATCAAAAAACTTACCTCAACAACAAAGCTTGCATTTGAGTCTGTGTGGGCGGAATGATGAGAGACACCAGATTGATAGGATTCAGTGCTGACCCAGGAGGCGCTGCTGGTGACGCTACCTGTCCCAGCCACATCTCCGTCCAAACTTCGTTGCTTTTTAATTTTCTGTTGAGAAATCAGTGCGATGCTATTGTGAATGCAAGAAAAATCAAACTTTTAATCATTTTAAAGTTGGCTCACCGATAACATATTCCTAAAGTTACTCGTAGATTTTTCGGCCAGAGAGCGTCTGCGGGCGGGGGCGGCTGAAGGGTCGCTGCGGGCTCTGAGCACAAAACCCCCCCGGGAGTCGTCTATTCGACGGTCTCTGTCAGCTGCTGGATTCGCTTCGCCACCTTCGTTGCTTCGTAACGATGTGAGTGACGCTCGGATGGATTTGTTTGGTCGGTAGTGAGATGCTAATCCAAATGGGGCGGATATTCGCACCCCGTATCCGTGCCGCATCCCTCGCAGCCATTGCCCTTGGTATGTACCTAATTCAAAACAAATAATATGGATAACAATGGGAATAGTTTTTGAAATGTATGTAGAATAATTGTTAGAGATTGCAGCTTAGATTCACTGTACCTTCCCCATGGCTCGGTCTCGGTATGATTAATGATGAGGGCAATCGAATTTTTGAATTTCTAAAAGATCAGATTAGATGGCTGTTTTATCTAATTATTTGATGATGTTAAAAAATGAGAATACATCTCTTATAAATGAGGTGTAGGTTCCCCAGCCATTTTTAACCTGAAATTTGAGTATGGATGGTTGTAAAAAGGCTGGCTTTTGCTGGAAATATAGTTCATGCTGCAGCTGGCTGTCGGAGCCGATTTGTATGAACTTAATAGCTAGTTTGTTACATTTTTTATGTTTAATGGATGAGCGCAATGTCGTAGACATTTTCAGAACCGTTTTTGTGACCTTCCATTTCGTTTTTTTCTGGATTTTTTTTAAAAAGATGACATATGCGCTGTGCGGCGGAAGGAGAGTCTAATGGGATTTTCCTTTGTTAAAAATTCATAACCATACTGAAAACAAAGCAAAAGGGAAAGGGATAGAGGTTCTTACGTACTTTGTAAGGTACCATTCTTTTCTCTGTTTTATACCTACACGTTCAAAAAACTTATATTCTGCTTTTGACATTGCTAATAATGTGATCTTGTGAATGCCATGTTGATCACAGGATAGGCACTACTACCTACACTACCCTTTTATATTTTTTTCGATAATTTATCAGGATTTAATTGGTGGTACTTAATAGCTTTTACGGCCATTTTTCCTGCAATTTTTTTGAGAAAGTTTTTTTTTTAGCTTGAAATGGGTAATTACTCATAAGGGAACTTTCCACTGTAATAGTTAATTGCTGATGGGGTTATGTAGCATGTGGTGAGAAGTGAGCTATTGGGCTCTGGCGCTGCGTGGTCCACACGTCACTCGGACTAGGTCTTGTTACCTCGTCCCGAAATAGCTCAACTCCTCAAATATATTTTAAACTTTGTTTTAGACATGAGCACACACTTTATACCTTCCCATTGCTACCTATTTTGGCTTAACGTAGCTTTAAAATGTCTATAAAATCCCTTGCCTTGTTAGGTAGGTCCACATCATCGCCTATGTGTATACAATCATAGCAGTTTTTAAAGATTTAGAGGTATGTTTGTAAAGATAGGTGTATACCCTCTGTTTGCTGATAGTTGGCGACTATTAGGTATGTTGTTCTTTAAAATTAAAGTGTGGTCAAAATATTTTAAGAAGAAAAGACGATATTATGCTAAATTGAATACGCTTTTATAATTTTCGGTAACAAGGGCACCCTCTAGAAATTAGTAACATAAAGCCCTTGTGGGTCGTAACAGGGTAAGTATAGGTGTCTAGCTGAAAACTATATGAGTGATGTTAACAATATTCTCGATTTAGTAGCGTTACTTAGACAGAATACTTGTAAGTCGTAAAGACTTGACATTAACTCACAATTGCCACATGTAGTACTATGGATTCTGGCTGTTCGAGAGCATGGTATTAGGTATACCTCTTACATCACATATTTCAGTTTCAATGGAAACTCAAGCAAAATAAATCTTGAAATTGAATACAAAACTGCTCAAGTAAAACGCTATGTGAGGCTGTGTGAGGATTGTTTTATAGCAAATATATATCTAGAGAAACATTGTCACGGGATGGAAGAGGGTCTCGAGAACAAAAAATTCCTTTCGGCAGAGCCTACAGGCGTAGGTAGATTTCTTTTAAGTAAATATCTATTTTTAAACTTTACCCGGGTAAATATTTGGTTAAGAAGAAAGTGTTCATATAAAAGTTGTAGGTATTGAAAGGACCTTTCCAACGATACCCCACATGACGGCATTCGGCACTATTTTATTTTAACG
>Ga0194135_10000762_pt1 | contig 18768 bp, 18 predicted proteins | sample LitLau_LLRF_2013_FD_134024 | JGI IMG/M metagenome (GOLD analysis project Ga0194135, IMG submission 134024) | Freshwater sediment microbial communities in response to fracking from North America - Little Laurel Run_MetaG_LLRF_2013 (version 2) | ecosystem: Environmental > Aquatic > Freshwater >...
AAGTTCTAAATCTAAATTGAACTATTCCTTATCAATCATCTTCCATGTTGATTTTCGTTCCTAAAAAACTCTGTGCATTTAATGTTTAGGATGGAGTACCAGTGGATGAATTTGGACTCCCTCAAGTCCCAGCAACATAAAATGATGTCCGTGCGGTCGCCTGCTAACCCTTCTTTCTCCGCTCCGTCGTCCCTGAAAACCTTGGGTTAATTTCAAAATTAGAAGATAAGTTTACGATTCCTTGTCTATATACTGTAATGCTATGATCAAACAAGGGCAGTAGCTTCATACTTTCGAATTTAATTGTCCATCTGAATTTTGCTTATGAATTGATAATCATTTGCCCAATAAATCAACAGTCAGTCTTTCAACTAAAACAGCTTATAAAACGTGAGCTTTCGCTTTTGGCCATCGGAATTCGGTTTTACGTGAGATTTGGATGACGTAACAGAGAAATCACGAGTTTTGAGTAAGGGAAATCTCCAAGTAAAGTAAAAGCAAGACTACCTTAGCCTTGGTAAAAGTAAACAAACTTCGGGAATAAAGAGAAAGGGACGAACAAATTAATTCAAAGGTTTTGTTTTGGGGTCACTATTTTTAGACAGTAGTTTACTGAAAATGCAATCAGCACTGCACAAAATTCTTGTGGTCGGGGGAGGTGCAGGGGGCCTGGAATTGGCTACACACTTAGGGAAGCGACTGGGCTTGAAGCGACTAGCGAGACCCGTCTTGCTCGATTCATCTGCTACACACATTTGGAAACCTCTGGTAAATTAAATTGTAGCTTGGATCCCAGTAAAGAAAAATTAAAAGAAATTGGGAACAACCTTTGTTGCGTCCAATAATAAAAGCTTTCAATGAGACGCTCGCTATATGCAATAATTAAATTTTTCAAAACATTTTTCATTGCGGTGTTATGAAAAAAAAACACTTGTCATAACGGCGTTATGAATATTAGCGTAAGGATGTATAGCGGCTTCGATTGTTTTCATATTGGGATCCTAGTTATGACATTTTTTGTAAATGAATTGTAGCTCCATGAAGTTGCCACAGGTGAGCCAACAAATCCTGCCTGTATAATCGTACCGGCGCTCACTATTAGACTGACGGTCTAATATAATTAATTTAATTTAATTCAATCAATATAGGGGCGTTGAACACTGGAGAGGACGAAGTGAATTACTTTGCTCATGGACACCGAAATGGTACCAGTGCTTTTCCCTCAACTTTTTATTTTTGTTAAAAAATATTCTGGTTCTCATTTTAATTTAATGCAGGTTACGAATTCCGGTTAGGACGAATGACTGGTTTGGATCGGCAACGGAAGCTTGTAAAAGTGGCCCCTATGCTCAACGACAATGGAGAGGTTTTGATTAAGGAGCACGAAATCCAGTATGACTCCTTGGTCTTGTCCGTAGGCGGCATCACAAACGACTTTGGTACGCCTGGGGTGGATCAAAATTGTTTCCTACTAAACACACCAGCGGATGCTGAGCATTTACGGAAGCAAATCTTACTCCGTGCGTTTCAAGTGGTCACGGGTAACTCTGCAGTTCCCAAGTTACGGATTGGAATCGTCGGCGGTGGTGCAACTGTAAGGATGAGCCATATTCCCTCCATTCCAATCCAATTGCATGTTTAAATATTAAATAGTATATTTCTTAGGGCGTGGAATTGGCTGCCGAAATTCATCATACGTGGTGTGAAATTAGGAACTATGGTGGGAATTTATTTCCGGAACAGCTTCAAATCGTCATCATGGAAGGTGGAAAACGAATCCTTGGAGGTGGGCCCGAGTCGCTGTCAAAGTTCGCAACGAGTGAGCTGAAAGAAAGACACATTGAAGTGAGGACCGACTGTTTCATCAAATCTGTGAACAAGGAAGGGTTCACACTCAACGACGGGAGTTTGATCTCAGCCGACATAAAAATTTGGACTGCCGGGATCAAGGCTCCTGATTGGTTATCTAAGATTGGACTCTCCGTGAACGATCTCAATCAAATCAAAGTGAACGAACAACTACAGAGCCTTGAGGATGTGAACGTAATGGCCCTTGGAGATTGTGCTTTCTGTCCGGACACTACTGGGAATCCTGGGAAATATTTGGCTGCCACGGCGCAAGTGAGCTCAAGTTCTGATTTTGCATTCCGATTCCCAAGTTCCTGTCCTGTTACTGATCCAGTTCCTTTTCTGTCCTCTTTCAGGTTGCACATCAACAAGCAGAATGGCTAGCTAAAAAATTTGAAGCCCGTCTCACAAATCGTACCGTGAAACCATTCAAGTTTGAACCGAAAGGAATGTTGGTATCATTGGGCGAGGCTACAGCAGTTGGAAACTTGGCAGCGCTCGTTGGGCCTAAGCGGGATTACTATGGTTCGTAACAATATAACTTATTGGATCAAGATTTTAAAGTTTATTTTCGAGACACTTAATTTTATTTTGGGATTGTTTATTTTATTTTTAGTTGAAGGACGTGGAGCAAAACTCCTTTACGCCTCCCTTTACCGAATGCATCAGGCAGTGTTGTACGGCTGGACACGAACAGTGCTTCTGTGGATTGGAGATCACTTGCGCAGTGTTGCGCTTCCGCAACTCAAACTTCATTAAAATATTAACTCATTCAGATTCATTCATTTCTGAAGATGTCCGTGAGTAAAATTATTGTCGTAGTAACCAACCGATGCAATCGGGGAATTTTGTTTATTTACCTTACTCTGTGGAAGGGCTCATGCCTGCCGGTGCGGTGTCCTTTTCTCGCTTCATCCATCAGTTTCATTCCAAATTCAGACCCAGCTGGACCCTACCAATTTCTCAAAATTTTTACTTTTTTCTTACTACTAATTTCAAAATTTAAAATTACTTACAAGTAACAGTGATGGCATCCACCCCCAACGAGCCAAAGAGCAAGGAGCCTAAGCCTGGCAGTTCAGAAGCTGAAAATTCCGTTTTCCTCCACGCTTGGAACTTAATCAATGACTTGAGTGACAAAAAGGTATGCGGATTCCAAGATAGTTACTTATTAGAAATCTTGATTCAAAATTAAAATTCAAAAAACTTTCTCTTCCAGTCTACGGTGGCTTCGGTTGGAAGCACTGCCAACATGCACGACGTACTTTCGGAACTGGAGAAAATAGAAGAGGATCTTCAAGCCAGTGGTCGTAAGAAATCGGTTTCCAAAAAGGAGTCAAAGAAATGCTTGTCTGGAATGAATTGTGTTCTTGGTGATGACGAAAAGTACATCGGGTGCGCAATGGTTCCCCCCTGTGACATAAACATGACTCATGATTATGCTGAAATTGTTGGACAGGTGAGTTTATACACATTTCTCCACTTCAAAATGTGGAGGATCTTAAGAATTTAATTTTAATTTTATTATTTCAATTTTTAAGATGCAGAAACCAGGCGATTATTCGATGATGGACGCTGAATTCCCTCCACACATTAAGAAACCACACCACGAGCACTCTCGCAGCGAGTTGCAGAATTTCCGTGGAAACATGGCACGATATCGGAGTGACTACCGACTGCAATCACCATTGAATCCCTCGAAGGTCTGTTCCACCAAAACCCCTTCACCTTCAATTAGCCAGTCACGTGACCTCCAGAACCGGAGCCTTGGTGAGCATTCCCATGTCCCGCCAGTAGTCCAGCTTTCGCCACATACCCTCAAGTCAACTGCTGGAGACAATTCCCTCTCGCCAGACAACATTCAGAACCAGAATAGTCTCATCAATCACAACAATATCAACATCAACCTCACTTTTGCCATGGTTAGGTTTAAAAATCTCCGTCACTGATAAACCAACCTCCATCTCATGATCCTCCGGAATTCTTATTTTATTTGATTCTGTTTCAGGGACAGTATCAAAACTCTGAAAAATCGGACCCGTCCATTTTTTGTGATTTCGAAGAGCTCAAGGCCCCCCGTCGACGGCCAACTCAGCATAAGCCCAAAACGGAAACTTCAATTCAAACGGACATCGAAGAAATGGCCTCGACGTCTCTCTCCCGTGGTATTTCTCCTGAAAGGACTGATGATTCTACAAGCGCCTTTCCTTCCGTCATTCCTGTACGAGTTGCTACTCAATATATTACGAATAGAAAGTCAGTTTTACATTTATATCTGGCACTTTTAGTCCCGCCACGCCTGGCAGGAGCAAGGCTCTTACGATGATCTGGAAACCGTGGTATGCATTCCAGAAACGAAAGCACTTGCTTGGAATGAATACATCGACTTCCCTGCTGTTGTCGCATATACGGGGGAATCCATGAGGACAATCATTGACACAGCAGATCACATCATTAACAACTTTATCATCATGCCTGGTAAACTGCCTTCATTGGAATTAATTAACACAAATATCAAAAATTGCGTTGCTTTTAGATGATGATTTGTATACGGAAGAGGAGTTGGAGGAAGGAGAAGGGAAACTTGCAATTTCCATCATGCGACTCCTTGGCGTCCCTCAACAACTACGGCACAGCATTTACAACGAAGCCCTTCATGACGTCCAAGCTATCCAGGACATTTCCATGGAAACGGTCTCTGTCATCAACCATGTCATTGATTGGGTGAGTACCGAAAATAAACTTCTCGTTGGAAGTTTGATTTGACCAAATTCAATAATAATTAATTGCTTTAGATCTGTAACGGGGACGGGGATGGGAAAGAGAAACTTATCAATCGTGTCCGTCGACTTGCTTCAGTGACGACTGATTTCGAACCGGATTCCGAAGCTTGGTCCCAATTCGAGTCAGAGTTTGGTGTATTTACTGATACGGTTGGACAAGTTATGAAGGAAGGTTACGAAGTGGGTGCAGAAGTTGTTCGACGCTGCAGTGAAACGCGTAATACTTCCAAACGTTTTGTATTCAAAAATAATGTGAGGAATTAAGCGTAAATCATTTGTTCTAGTCATGAATCAACTTGTCCATAAGACGGAGAGCGCATTGGCTCTTTTGTCAACTCCTGCTGCAGATGCCAATGGAAATCCTGCTGGTGCTCCTGCCAGTCGCCATTCATCAAGTGTCCGGCTTCTGCCATCACTTCCTTCCATTGTTGAAGAGTCAGAACAAGGAAGCGAATCTATTCAAACATCGGAATTAGAAGCCGAGCGTGAGAAGCTCCAGGTATGTGGGGACAAAATTAATTCGGACTATTTTTTGGGCTGAGGTTTATGGGTCCACCCAGGGCCACCTAATTTCTGCCGGATAAGTAAACCTTGGCAATTTTTTGCCTTCAAATGCCTCCTACTGTGCTATCTCTCTTCAAACAGAAATTAAAGGAAGCCCTGAATCTGATTGACCTTGATGTTGATTTTGACGTTCCGAAAAACCCAGAAGTTCATGCAACGCTTAATGAATCGTAAGATAATATTTTAAGGCCTCATTTAAATTGGATCCTCTTCCCTAATTTCCGATTTCCACCTGTTTCAGACCAGGCTGGATTTCTGAGAACTTGGAATTAGAATATGACTCGAACAAACTTCATGTAAGACCATTTCTGTGATTGTTTTACGGCCGGATACGTTATCCAGTTTTGTTTGGTATTCAGCACGGTCCAGATCCTCGTGAGTGGAAAAGAGACGCCTTTATGGAAGCCCCAATTTCGGAACCACAGAATTCCATCACCAACGCCTTCCACAGATTCTGCGATGTGAGATTTTGCAGGGTCGTATAACGTAACTCTCCCTGTAAAGAGTGATGTATAAATAATTTGATAATTCCAGACGCTGACGAATTCGTTCTTGGACACAACAAAGAATGCTTTCTCGAGTATCCACGGATCTGGGATGACGCCGATTCTGGGAGAATCCCAATGCAGTTCAAGAGACGAGCCAATTGACGTGAGCCAACTCTACGGAAATACGCTGGTAGAAATGGATACAAATATGGATGCGTCATCCCCCGAAATCCGATTGCTCGCTGCTGAAATCCAGAAACTGGCCGTGTTGACTGATTCATATTTCATTGACCCACTGGTAGACTTGGTACATGTGAGTTAATTAATAACTTTATGGCATACTTAAATAATGACAAGGGTTGCACATTTTGTAATAGGTTCCAGAACCAGAGACAGAATGTCCACCACCTCCCGTTCCCAAGCGTCAACCAGGCACTAGCAAAACCGTCATGTCCATCGATATCGACCGAGAGATTCTTTTGGCAGAGGACTATTCTGAAAATACACAAGTCTCTGCTACAAAGAGTTCTAATGACCCATTGACCTCATCACCTCCAGTCCTCTCTGTCCACGATGCCAACCATAATATCCTCGCCACGGCAGAAGGGCCAACACCTCAGATTTCAGAACTAATGTACAAGTTGCAGGCATTCTGGCCCAACAAGGCACTCTCCATGATCCTGACGCCCGAAGCGCAACTTCAATACGCCATGAACAGCTTTTTTGAAGCAAATGGAAGCAAAGCGGAGGTCCAGATGTCTGTGGCAGCTCTCAAAATTCTCGACAAACCGAAGACAGCAGAAAGCCCAGCCTTAAGTAAGAACGAGTCATGGACTTTGGTTGAACTTGATGGAGCTCAGGTTAAAAATCAAAAGGATCTTGATAATGAAATGAACGACTTGGAAGAAATGATCCGGGATTTAAACACTGAGGTTCAGAGAAAGCAAACGGCAAAGACAGAAAACGTTGAGCCTCTCCCACCAGCAGCAATGGCAAGCCTAGCAAATGAGGAAGTTGTTATAATCGATGAATCAGAATGGGAAGTCGAGGTGCCTCTGAAACAAGCCGTGGTCGAACCCGAGGTTACAACTCCTGCAATGGTTGAAACCAAGAAATCACAAGTATTCCACGAAGTAGCCCAATCGAGCACCGTGGCTTCGTCAACCAAGATCAAGGTCAAAGCCGAGCGAAACTCGACCGTTTGTCCCAAGAAATCCGGAGTTTCATCCCGTCTCACTCGAATTCCTTCCCGTCTCGCGTCTTTCGCACGTTCTACTAGTGGACCTCAGCCCAATGGAAGTACGACCGCTGCTTCCTTGTCTACTCCAAAGAAGCCATTCATCTTCGGGAGAGCCGGAATTCCAGCGGTTCCACGTCAAGCCACAAAAATCAAAATCATCAATACGATTCCTTTTCCCCAGCCAAAGATGTCCGGTGTTCCTGGTAGCCGAGGAGCAAGCCCCCAAATTCGACCTCCCCTTCGTTCATCAGCCATCAGAGGATCCTACGCACTGGGCTATGGAGCCCAACGGAGTCCCTCAGTTCCTTCTCGGGAACTTTCCCGCACAAACTTGTCCCGTACAAATTCCTACCGCCTCGTTTTTCAAATGAAGCAGCAGGTCGCCACTGGACAGCCATTCAAGAAGTCCTCTGCTCAGAGTCCAACTGTCACAAACGATCCTTCAAAAGAGGCTTGTGGCGTAGTTCCACATGCGTCCACCTACGTCGTAAAATTGGAAACACGGAGCCACGGACCTCAGCCCGTAGCCATCAGCAATGCCACTGCCACACCCGACCCTCCTCAACCAACGAGCGAAGAACCCATCGCTCCAGCTCCTGCAGCTTCAATTCAAGATTCCAAGAATTCTGACAATTCCACCGCTGGTGCTACTCGGAAGCCCGGATTTTGGCCATATTAGAATCCAAATTTAATGAACCAAATTGGAGGCAGGAAAGTGACAGGGCCAAGTAAATTCGCAAGACGAACTGAATTTAAGAATAACACCTATACCTTCCATCAACCAAATTTTGAGTGAATAAATTCATATACAAAACCCAACTTTCCCACCCTATCGTTTTGAATGAGGTCAATCTTCAAGTAGCTAAGTAATCATTGTCCTTGTCCGGGCAAATTAATGTAAATTATACACTAAAGTGAATGACACCATTCAATATGGAGCGGTTGCTTACTTCGGATACTTCATTTCTACGTGTAAGCATTTAATTCCTCCATCATTTTTTCAAATGTATAAATAAACAACTTTTCGACCCCAATTTCCCAGTGCCAAAGTCATCCTATAGGATGAGAAGAGCGTGCCAAAATTTTGTTTTACAATTTGCACATAGAATTTCTTTAACGCTACTCACACCATGAAATCGTGTTCGACACAACACACGATGGCAGAGAGTCATTTCATTCCAAAAGTTTGTGATTCCACAACAGCCTAGCTTTTATCAAAAACGTCTGACTCTTTCACACTTTCGTATCCCAATTGCTATAGAAAATCACACTGAGATGGAGATATGGGGACTAAATGCTGTGTAGGAAGCACTCAGCGTAATCATTAATCATGCTCGTATTCTAATAAGCCGACCTTGTCATGCTCCTTAATCTTCTACACCCCAAAGAGTGAGCGTCATTATTCAGTCGTCATAAAGTTGTGCGCAATTAAATGGGACGCTTACCCTATTACGTTTGTCAACATATGTCTTCAACTTGAGAGCCTCCAGCACAGGCCGCGCTATTATTGGCTGACCTTAAATAAACTACATTCATAATTAATTAATTCCGGTCTCTGTCTATCATCATCCACTTAAAAAATAAGTGTGGAACTGAAATTACAATTAAATTGGAGGTCAACAGTATAAGTTTGTTAAGAATTAGGGAGGGGGAACTGGGCAGGAAACACTGTTTAAACCAGGATTTGAATAAATTATCCTTAAAATGAATCGAGTTGGGAGTTTATTACGATATGTGAATTACGATCGAAATTATTTCCAAACGAATTCGATATGAAATCTGCTTTTGGGTAGGAACTTTTTGTCACGTTAAACATGAATGCCATTAATTAGAATTAGAATAAAATCTTCTTTAGAATCTTCCTATACGAAGCTTCAAATTGTTAGAATTGTATGAAGATCCATATATCAATAGAATAGAAGCGTAGCGTTGGAATTTAACGTCTCGACTCGACGCAATAGTTTTAGCTACTCGGGAGATTTTGGTACTGGAACCAGCAAAACCCCAAAAAGAAGTAAACCATAAAACTCTACAAAACACTTTATGTCCCAGTTCCAATCGCTCGACGCATTAAAAAGTATATCCAAAACTGGTCGACCTGCCATTTCGTCAATTTAAAACCAGTTATTGTAATGCAATGTTTTAACTCCACGAGAAGACCATAAAGCATTCAATTGGTATGGACAACTGGCCAAATTATTCAAAATTCCTTTGGAAATGGATCCGCTTGGCTTTTGTGGTCGAGAGAGATGGAACCTCTTTGCAAAATTAAATGGATTTTTAGTGGAACTTGTTTTACAGGATCTCCCTAAAACCATCATTCATACCATCATCACCTTTTTCTCCAGCAGCGTTAGGGTGGCTTTTGAATGAATATCTTGGCGTCCAGTTTCTGGCAAAGAATTTTGCGAATTGGAATGGACAGCCTTTGCATTTAGTAACTCATTATAATTCAAGCGTCGGGTGGATTCATGGGCTCAGTTTAACTTTAACAGCGACGCTGCTCATTACAAAGTTGCTAAAACTACAATAATGAAGAGTTAAAAACAGTTTTAATTTTATTTCATTATAAAAAGTTTTGAACTCTGCTCGGAGATTCAATAAGTTTCTATTGCCCTTTCCAACCAATAAAATGAGACCCCATGATGACCCCAACAATTCCGGAAACGTGAATTCCAACAGCCAGGAACTTGTCCGAGTTCCGCTTCTGACGTCAGAGACGCCTTCGAGAAGAGAGGGCGAGGGAAGCCAATCTCCGGACTCTCGGATGAGGGATTCTACCTCCGATGCAGACGACACAATAACAAATCCGGAAACCCTCCGGGCATCACTGCTTAACGGTACTGGTCAAGACCACCAGCAGAAGCAGATTACAAAGAATGGAACGCATCACTCCCAGAATTTATCCGATCAACATCCCACCAATCCGCCAAGAAGAAATTCCGCCAATTTTACTAGAAGGAGATCCTCCACGCCTAAGCTGCCACCGGAATTCCTGCAACACTACACACTTCAACAATCACTGGACACTGAAAATGGAAGCAAACTTCAAGGGATTATGGAAGACAATCAGATGCAACCGGAGCAATTGGACTTGACTATTCCTACAAAGCTATGGCCACAAGTAAGTCGATGCATTCAAATATTATTCGCATGTATGACAGTATGACACCCGTGATTTGATGAGAGTTAGATGATGAATTGCAATGGCTAACGCTGGTAATTTCACAAATCTGTAGATATTCGCCGCAATTTCAATTTCTTTGGCGTCTATGATCATCGGTCTCTCAACTGCTTACACGTCCCCGGCAATTTCCTCCATGAGCGAAGAGAACTCAACGCTTAGGATTGAATCGAATGGAGATGAAGCGTCATGGATTGGATCACTGATGCCGCTAGGTGCGATGCTTGGGGGAATTATCGGAGGAACCTTGGTGGAACTGATAGGCAGGAAACGAACGATTCTAGCTACCGCCCTCCCCTTCATCTTGTGTAAGCAGGTCCTCCATAGAGAAGTATTCCGCGGTTGTATATTGTAGGAAATTGGGATACTAAATTTAAATTGTTTTCATTTCAATTTAATTTCTAGCTTGGCTTCTCATTGCCAACGCCTCTAATATTTATATGATTTACGTCGCTCGGGGACTCGCCGGTCTCTGCGTCGGAATAAATTGCCTCTCTTTGCCTCTCTACTTGGCTGAGACGGTTCAACCAGAGGTCCGTGGAACTTTGGGGCTGATGCCAACCACGGTTGGTAACACTGGGATTCTAATTGCCTATGGATTCGGGTCCTTCCTTAACTGGTCTAATTTGGCTTTCCTCGGAGCATTGCTCTGCCTTCCATACTTGATCACAATGCTCTTCATTCCAGAGACGCCTCGGTGGTACATAGCCAACGGTAAGGAGATCATAGGAAAATCCATTGATGATTGGATCTCAACAGATTAAGGTATTTAGGGCGTGAAACGGAGGGGGAAGCGTCCTTGCAATGGTTACGTGGTGCAGGGGCTGATATCAAGGCAGAGTTGATTCAAATCCAGAACGCAAACATATTGGCCAAGAAGTATGCTGCAAAGCTGAAGAATTTGTTTGGGAGAGCCTACATCAAGCCTCTTATTGTTTCGATCGGATTGATGTTCTTTCAGCAATTCAGCGGGGTGAGTGGGATTGAAGCGTTCCGACGAAAAAAAAATTCTAACAAAGCCATTATTGATTGGTCTATTTCCAGATCAATGCGGTGATTTTTTACGCCAATCCAATTTTCAAGATGACGGGAACTGATATTGATGAGAATCTGTGCACCATCATATTGGCAGGAGTCAACATCGGAGCCACGATTTGTGCAACCATATTCATTGATAGAGTTGGCCGAAAAGTGCTGCTCTTGATTTCCAACTCGGTTTTAATTCTGACGTTGCTCTCCCTTGGGGCCTTTTTCTATTTCAGGGAAATGGATGAAGAATCCGTTTCCGGTCTGGGCTGGATCCCTCTCCTTAGCTTAATTCTCTACGTCGTATCCTTTTCCCTTGGATTTGGACCAATCCCCTGGGTCATAATGGGGGAAATTTATCCTGCTCGTATCAGGAGTGTAGCTGCTGGGCTGACGACCAGTTTCAATTGGGCCTGCACTTTCCTTGTGACAAAATGCTTTCCATATGTGGTAGACACATTCGGTGCTTCATCGGCATTTTTTGGCTTCGCCATTATTTGCATGTTTGCAGTCCTGTTCATCGTGTTCTACGTGCCTGAGACACAGGGTGACAGTCTAGAAGATATCGAGACAAAACTTACGAGAGCCTTCAGAAGGGTCTCATCAACTGCAAATCTTAAACCATTCCCAATGTCCGTGTAAAGGCTTTTAAACTTGAGGATTGGACGAGTACGAACCAAAGGAGTGATTTTTAATCTTTTCAATCTAAATAAAAATTCTCTACCTAAACACCGAAGCTCTGCGTTGACCTTAAAAATAACTTTAAATCATATTGGAATTAAGTTTCTGTCAAAGTTGGGTTTAGTTTAGCTTGTAGTGCTACTATTACTTTCCTAGCCGCTGGACACACCATTCCTTTTGACCTAAAGAAATACCAAAAGGTGAATAAAATATTGTTTCGGGTTAAAAAAAAACACGTCACCATTTGTTACAAATCCAACTTACACAAGGGGCATCTTCGGTTTTGCTGAACCCATTGAGACATACAACAATGGTGAAAGGAATGGTTACACTCCCCCCACACAACGACGCAGTCAGCTTTACCATTCGTTTGCTTGTTCGCATCACCTTGACATCTTAGGCAGGCATCCATTAGTCCTACTCTGCAAATTGCGCAGATGTCACATTCTACGTCCCAGCTCCACATGGCCACAGCATTCCATTTCTTGAGAGTAAACATCTTCTCGTTCTTGTTATTATCGAGATCACCACTGCCGGAGCTCATGTCAATGTCGTCTGTATTTGACATTATTCAGAAAATCTAACCCAAAGACCAGAGCATACCAAAAGTAGATTAGCAGTTTCAAATTAAGCCCAATGAAAAACTACGGACGGTAGAAAAACTGTAGAGTACAGAACAGAGTACAAGTTTTCGAACCAGTGCATAGTACCCAGCAAAACCCAATTACGGATATACTCACCTTTCGCACGTTAGGATAACGACGATGACGGTGGGACAATTAATTCTGGCTTACTGGAAATCCGAAAGGAAGGAAGCGTTTTGCAAGGCTGCTGCAAGGTTTTATCAATTGATCTGATCTGATTTTGACAAGTGAAGGATTCATGCAGGGATATGGAGGAGTAGTGGAGATTATGAGATTAGGATTAGAATGAGATGGAAGGAATAAGAATTTATTGGACTTGACATTTGAGATCTGGCGCCAAGCACTTGTCAACAAAAGTTTCTGTTTCATCTTCTGGTTCTATCTCGCTCAGCTGTTGACCTTTCTCGGAATTTTTCTTTGAGAATTTTAAGTTAATCAAGCTCTTCCCACAGAACCGAGCCACTTTTGGATAATGTTAAGAATGGGAAGCAACCATAGTGCAACGTTAAATCGATTTCAGACTACTCTCGCTCAGCAGCCAGAAGTGGAGAGTGAGCGGTTAAGTCCCAGTGTCAATGTACCGCAACAAATACAAAACTCGTCAAGGACAGATCTTGTTAGGAACCCTGCCGGAGATGGACGTAAGGATTGGATTCTTAATTTACGACACTAAATTTAACCAAGAGCATTTAGACATGATTATTGTTCGAACATTACTCCAGCAGATATTCTTAGTCACAACGAAAGTAGAAACAGTATTTTCCCGTACAAGGAGCGTGAGCGTGGGACGTTGGTGGTAGTGAAAGAAGCAGAGGTCGTTGATCTTACAAAAGATCCAACACTCCTCCGTCTGACTGCAATACCCTTCTTCAATCCTATCATCCTCAACCGGGATAAATTAACATGGAGCCGAGAAGGGGAAACGATTAGGCAACAGTTGGACAGCCGAAGTTGTTCAAGAATTGGATCCCTCGTCCAATCTCATTTAAGAATGGAGGCGACCTGTATAGCCAAAGCCCAGAACCAACTCACGTTCCAAATCAAACAGGTCGACCAGATGCAGAAGCAGATGATCAAGGCATATACGGATCGCCAGAAGGCATTTGCCAAACATGCAGAGAGTTTGAGGAAACTAAATGATTTCGCACATGCTCTGGGAAAATGTCAAGCGGTACTAAATGATTGCCTAAAAACTGCAAGACTGCTTAACGGCCTGTTACCTGAGGCGGAGAAATTGGAACAATTTGTTTGGGTTGAAGAAGAGATGGAGATGGTCCAAATGGAGTCACAGCGTAAATTGGAGTAGTGGAGCTGAAACTGAGGAAGGAAGCTTGTCTTTCAATACTTCTGCCATCTATTTTCAAAATCTAATCCAACTCGAATAATTAGATTTCTACACTTGTATATTTCTACTGTTCGTAACCGTTTAATTGCTCAAGAATAAACTATAAGTGGTTAACTTACTTGTTTCACAGACAGAGGCGTGACTTTTGGTTACTTAACAAGATTTTTACACAAAATAAGTAAGAGAGTTCGGTGTCAGTACATTTAGTAGACTGATGAAAAATGGAACTGGAGACTTTTTTTATGCTTAAGTTAGTTGTAAGTCATAGGTTAATTGGGGATCTAAGCTGCCGCCAGCCCATTGCAATTTGAACAGGAAGTTAGTGTATCAGTGTTATGTTGCCGTGATGCCTCCATACATATTTCGGTATCTATATGCGGCAAAGGCTCCAATAATCTGGAATTGAGGTTTATAAATAAGAAATCAGACTTTTCCTTATACCTTGGAATCGGCATGTGAGATGTGAAGCGTTTGGTATAGCAGCAGCCCAGCGACCCCACACTGAATACGACCACAACCTGATAGAGGCCTTTCGGGTTTGTTTCCAGGAGAGACTAGAGAGTTGATGTGATTGGCTACTGCTGACTTGAGACTGAGACTTGAGAGTCATGATTATACGTATTTACAAGGACGCACAAGGACGTTGTTAAAGGAATTCAGAATGGAATTCAGAATGTTTAGGAAAAGAAGGCCCCATGTTTCGAAACCTCATTGTCAACCAGACGCCCAGGATCTGGTCAAGAGAATGAGAGTAAGCAAATGAGCAAAGCAACCCATGCCTTAAACTAACTAATCAAGAGATGAACCTCTAGAACTTACCTCCGTGAAGCTAAAGAATAGAGAAACTCCGCCGACTATTTGAAAGCCTTTTTCGATCATGTCCAAGATTTGGGGTTCGCAAAATGGACAGGAATCCTGGGGTTCGTTTCCTGTCGTCCCATTGTTTGCACACTGATGAGAAAAGTTAGAAGAGAAAGATTATGACATGACTTTGGAAATTACGCCCTCGGTCTACATTGAGTTATTCTAAATAGAAAATTTAATTAATGAGCAAGCTACCTGCTGCGGACATGGAGGGTCATGCCTTGAATCTTTATTGAACCCACAGCAATGAAATTGCGTCTGTATGTCTGTTCTGGAGCTGTTGCTGATCGTGTTCCATCCCGTTTCCGCTAAACTTTGCTGTGTTTCATAGGAGACTGCCAATGAGGCACAGGCGACGCTGAATTGGATTATGAAAACGCTGAAGAGGATGATCATGTAGAAGAATAAGAGAACCTGATGATGTCTCGCTGCTCCAAATATACCCAGGATCGAAATGAGGATTAGGAATACTCCGCAAGCAATGACGCCTCCAACGATTGGAAGGCTTGTGACCTGATTGGTTATCCATTTCGTCCCTAGGGAAATCAGGATGATTCCAACGATCTGAAACGGGAAGATTTACAAATATAAGAGTCTCGGAATGCATCATATTATTATGGATTCACATTCTAACTTTGAACTTAAACTTACAACATAGAAAATATTAAGTCCCATCAAAGTGTACTTTGAGCACTGGAATCCACCCAGCATTCGAGCCATCGTCAGTCTTAGTACTTCTCGTACGTTGTCTTTCTGGTTCTGGACGGACTCAATAAATCTATTTTCTCCAAGTGATATGAATGAATATACTAAACCAGTCCCAACGTTGTTGCTGCAGGAGTTTAATTAATTGGACACCTGCCAAATTTTCACTAACCAGACCTTCAGTAGTAGGAAGCAACGTAGCAGGGAGGATTCGTCTTGGCTATAGAAGACAGAAGTAAATTGCGCAATTAAACTAATTATTATAAACTTTGCAAATTCAGACTCCTCTGGTCTGGTTCTGGACTGGTTTCGTATCGTTTCGCCACGGCCACAGACAGACAGAAGCCAATGCCAAGAAATGACTGAGGTGAATCACAATTTCCCCTGTTTTGCTCATCCACCTTTCGCCAGAGTTCTCACTTCTCACGCTCCTCTTTCGTTGGAGGAAGAACGCCGTTTAGGTATTGGTCAATTGCAAAAAGTAATTTAGGAGTTTTAAGGAGCAGAATCAATTGAAATCAAATAAAATACGTACAAAATTTGAAACCTTATCATATTTTGTTTCAAGATTTTATTTTTTTATCTCTCAATACTTGCTAGCCTAGACGGTAGTAAAACTAATTTCTAAATTAACGTTAAAATTTAGCGACGAATGGTTCACTTTCCCTACAAAAAATGTTCGTACATTCCATTCAGTAAAACAAAATTTTTGTCATACACGAAGTAGACACCAAACATTTAAAAATTAGATTAAAATCGTTTCATAAGGCCCCGTAATCAATTAACAAGAGTACAATATTACTTATTGATCAAGATCCCGATCCTAAGCAAGTCTCCGTATAATATTTCCCAATGTTACAGTCGATTCTTGTTGTGTAAGTTGTGTAATATTATATAAGTTGTATTATTAGGTAGTCCTCTAAATTTCATTTGGATAGACAGACAGGCGAGCATTGTGGCGGCAAACAATCATGCTTCTCCAACGGTCCTGGTAATGACGTGCTCTCTCGACTTGATGTGACGTCCTTCGGTTGGTCCTCGTCCCAGCATCACATTACCCAGATCTGCTCCTCTCATGATGAGGAGGAAGTTATTAGGCCAGGGACCAGTTCCTTCATAACTGCAGGCGGGGAGTTGTATGGATGATTTGAATTTCTCAACACTGTGTAAACGTTTTCTACAGACGCAAGTCTTTCAAAAAAGGGGATGAGATATAGTAATTCCGTGTCACTAGTATCATCGAACCACGAGGCGACCGGGACAGCGTTATCAGGGTGAAAAATATAACTCGCTGGAGAGTTGTCTATTATGATCACTTTCTGAAGACTTCGACCTAATTTATTCAAATCCTTGACGTAGTTGCCTCGGTGGAAGACACAAGCTTCTCGGAAGAGTCGTGCTTTGAAGACACCCCACTTGTCCAATAGATCTGCAACTATAATAAATGAAAAAAAAAGTTTAAGTTTCTTTCTATTCAACATCTCCTAATCATTTCCACTAAAACGAGAGCAAAACATTCCGCCGCCACAGCCATAAGACAAGATGGCATATCTCATACCTGGATCTGCGTATTTGGCTAGCGAAGCAGTGAAGAGTACACACTCGTAAAGCGGACCCATCTTCTCAAGAAACTCGTCAACATAAGGACGCTTTGCACTGGAAGAGAAACGGGAGAAAACTTATTTACAAAAACTTGTGAGTTTTTCTAAATCAGTACACGCCCGAAAACTTGTTTTCCATAGATTTGGGACAAAGTGATATTTGAGTTCATCGTGCTTAAACTTACACATAGACTTGGTGAATTGTCCCATCAATTTCAACCGGCACAATGAAGTCAGCATTTGAAATTGGTTTGAAGGAGGAGTGGACGAGGGTTTCGTCCAAATCAATCACCATCGTTGGTTTCGTCAGATTTAGATCGGGTGGGAGGAGAAACCCTTCATTGGCATCTCCTGATCCGATCCCACTCCCAACACTTCCGCCTCCAATTGAAGTCCCCATCACCAGACCGCCAGCCATAGAATTCCCATTGTTTATCATCGCCACACTCCCATTGCTCCCTTCTGTCTGGAGTAATTCTTCGCTGGATTGAACCTCCGCTGGTTTCTTCTTCTTCCGACATGCTCCACAACAAAATATCCTTAGAAATGACTGGCGGCAGGACTTTGACTGCTTTTCCAGTGGTGGAGGTGTCCTTCTCTCTTCAATTTCACCCGCAGATTCATGTTGCTGCTCCTCGGGTCTTCGGACTTGTGTTATCACGGAATCCATCTTGATTGTTAGCGGTTAGTACAAAGTTAAAACGACGAAAACGAAAACAAAGGCAAAATCAAAAACTAAACAAAAGTTAAACGTTTCCAACAAAAATGATTATAATCTCATAATGCTGGTCAACAAATGTGAGGGTTCTGGAGCAGATAATTGAGTTTTCGTCTCGTGTAAATCGTCGCACCCATGTAGAACAGATGCACTTGCTGTGGCTGGCTGGCCTTTCCCTTTTATATGGTCGAATTAAGAGTTTCTGCAAATATAGTAATAACGACGTAAATTAGTTTATAATTCGTTTCTTTAGAGTGAAAAATGTGGCATTTGATAATTCTAAAACTAACTCGCGGGCAACTTTTTTTTAAAGACCTATCTAATCCGCCGAGGTCTAGAATACAGATTCCCGATTCCCCTATATGGTGCAGTGCAAGTTCCAGAATTAAATTATACGCAGATGAATGAAGGAATCGGAAGGAGAATAATGAACCACCGATGCATACAAATCCAGTTTCATTTCATACCTTTCTTATATTAGAATTAAATTATCTTATTCCTTAACTACTTTTGTTTGTCCCGTCTTATAGGTGATCTTTTTCAAAATGCAGCTAAACTAAACTTATGTCCCAATGTCCAAGAGGATTTCGCACATAAGGGATGAAAACCTTGAGACTCCCAGTCAGGTTGCATGCACAATCAGAAACCAGTTTACTCATTTAAATAAATTATCGTTTTTCCTCTACTCAAGATCAACCGGTTCAGAAAGAGATTATGTAATCACTTCTAAAATTAGAACTGATTAGATTAAATTCATCTAAGGGTTAACAGCACTATTTGAGTCACTCACAACTTTAATTCCATGTGCGACATCTTTTATGCAAAGCCGCTTCCGCCCATAATAGTTAACCTGCGTCAGTTCACCTTAACCAATATCTTTGGACAAGGTAGCCTTCTCTTGCGAGTTGCGACCAATCCAATCCAACGGTTAATTATTACACTAGTATAGGACAAACTATGGGCTGTGTCCAAACATCCTCGAATTTTATCCTCGTTTTCTTTAGGTTAGGTTAAAAACCTAACCTTATGAGGATAGAAAACGAGGATGAAAATTCGAGGATGTTTGGACACAGCCCA
>Ga0194135_10000763_pt1 | contig 18768 bp, 15 predicted proteins | sample LitLau_LLRF_2013_FD_134024 | JGI IMG/M metagenome (GOLD analysis project Ga0194135, IMG submission 134024) | Freshwater sediment microbial communities in response to fracking from North America - Little Laurel Run_MetaG_LLRF_2013 (version 2) | ecosystem: Environmental > Aquatic > Freshwater >...
GACCAAGGCCACCGCGCTGATTTCCGTGGTGGGCCTGCAAGACATGATGTTCAAGGCCAAGCAGGCGGCGGGTGCCACCCGTGCGCCTTTCACCTTCTTCCTCGCAGTGGCGGCCATGTACCTGGTGATCACCAGTGTCTCGTTGCTGGCGCTGCGTCATCTTGAGAAGCGCTACTCGGTAGGCGTAAGGGCGGCTGATCTATGATCTTCGACTACAACGTCATCTATGACGCCTTGCCGCTGTACTTCAGCGGCTTGCTGACCACCTTGAAACTGCTGGCACTGTCGTTGTTCTTCGGTTTGCTGGTGGCCTTGCCCCTTGGGCTGATGCGGGTCTCCAAGCAACCGCTGGTGAACATGACGGCCTGGCTCTACACCTACGTGATCCGCGGCACGCCGATGCTGGTGCAGCTGTTCCTGATCTACTACGGCCTGGCCCAGTTCGAAGCGGTGCGCGAGAGTTTCCTCTGGCCCTGGCTGTCCAGCGCAACCTTCTGCGCCTGCCTGGCCTTTGCCATCAACACCAGCGCCTACACCGCGGAAATCATCGCCGGCAGCCTGCGGGCCACGCCCAATGGCGAGATCGAGGCGGCCAAGGCCATGGGTATGTCGCGCTACAAGATGTACCGCCGCATTCTCTTGCCATCGGCCCTGCGCCGGGCGCTGCCGCAGTACAGCAACGAAGTGATCATGATGCTGCAGACCACCAGTCTGGCGTCCATCGTGACCCTGATCGACATCACCGGCGCGGCGCGCACGGTCAACGCGCAGTACTACCTGCCGTTCGAGGCCTACATCACCGCCGGCGTGTTCTACCTGTGCCTGACCTTTATCCTGGTGCGCCTGTTCAAGCTGGCCGAAGGCCGCTGGCTGCGCTACCTGGCGCCGCGGAAGCACTGATATGGAACGCATCGATCATCCATTGCCCTGGAATCACCTGGGCAGCGAGCGGCACATCTCGGTGTTCCGTTTCGGCAGCGGCGAGCGCAAGGCCTATATCCAGGCCAGCCTGCACGCTGACGAACTGCCGGGCATGCGCACCGCCTGGGAGCTGAAGAAGCGTCTCGGCGAACTGGAAGCCCAGGGCGCGCTCAACGGCGTTGTCGAGCTGGTGCCGGTGGCCAATCCGCTGGGTCTGGGGCAGTTGCTGCAAGGCAATCACCAGGGCCGTTTCGAGGCCGGCAGCGGCAAGAACTTCAACCGCGATTTCGTTGAACTCAGCGCGCCCGTGGCGCTGCGCCTGGAAGGGCGGCTGGGGGATGATCCGCACGCCAATGTGCGCTTGATTCGTCAGGCCATGGCCGAGGTGCTGGCTGAGTTGCCGCCGGCAGCCAGCCAGTTGCAGGGCATGCAGCGGGTGCTGTTGAGCCACGCCTGCGACGCCGATGTGGTGCTGGACCTGCATTGCGATGCCGAGGCGGCGCTGCACATGTACGCCTTGCCGCAGCACTGGCCGCAGTGGCGTTCCCTGGCGGCGCACCTGGATGTGAAGGTTGGCCTGCTGGCGGAAGATTCCGGCGGCAGTTCGTTCGACGAAGCCTGCTCGCTGCCGTGGCTGCGCCTGTCGCGGCAGTTTCCCGAAGCGTCGATTCCCCTGGCGTGCCTGGCGACCACCTTGGAATTGGGTGGTCAGGCCGACACCGGGCGCCCCCAGGCCGAGGCGCATGCTGCCGGCATCCTGGCGTTTCTGGCCGAGCAGGGGCTGATTGCCGGTGAGTGGCCGGCACCGGGGCGTGACGCCTGCGAGGCCATGCCCTTTGAAGGCACCGAATTGCTGTATGCGCCGCATCCCGGTGTGGTGAGCTTTCTGCGTCCGGCCGGGAGCTGGGTGGACGTGGGCGAGCCGATTTTTGAAGTGATTGATCCCCTATCCGATCGGGTCAGTACGGTGTGTGCTGGCACCAGTGGCGTGTTGTTCGCCGTTGAGCGGCTGCGTTATGCCCAACCCGGTTTCTGGCTGGCCAAGGTGGCGGGGCGCGAAGCGCTGCGTCACGGGCGCTTGCTCAACGACTGACTGTTTTTGTGAGAACCGACCGCATGTACAAACTTGAAGTCCAAGACCTGCATAAGCGCTATGGCAGTCACGAAGTGCTCAAGGGCGTGTCCCTGAAGGCCGCGGCTGGCGATGTGATCAGCATCATCGGCTCCAGTGGCTCGGGCAAGAGCACCTTTTTGCGCTGCATCAACCTGCTGGAGCAGCCTCACGCCGGCAAGATCCTGCTGAACAACGAAGAGTTGAAGCTGGTGGCCAACAAGGACGGCGCGCTCAAGGCTGCCGATCCCAAGCAGTTGCAGCGCATGCGTTCGCGCCTGTCGATGGTGTTCCAGCATTTCAACCTGTGGTCGCACATGACTGCGATTGAAAACATCATGGAAGCGCCAGTGCACGTGCTGGGCGTGTCCAAGGCCGAGGCTCGCGAGAAAGCCGAGCACTACCTGGCCAAGGTCGGTGTGGCGCATCGCAAGGATGCCTACCCGGGGCACATGTCCGGTGGTGAGCAGCAGCGCGTGGCGATTGCCCGGGCCCTGGCCATGGAGCCGGAAGTCATGCTGTTCGACGAGCCGACCTCGGCCCTGGACCCGGAGCTGGTGGGCGACGTGCTGAAAGTCATGCAGGCCCTGGCCCAGGAAGGCCGGACCATGGTGGTGGTGACCCACGAAATGGGCTTTGCCCGTGAGGTGTCGAACCAGCTGGTGTTCCTGCACAAGGGTGTGGTGGAAGAGAGCGGCAACCCGCGGGAAGTGCTGGTGAACCCGCAATCAGAACGTTTGCAACAATTCCTCTCCGGTAGCCTCAAGTAATCACTGCCGTTATGCACCAAATTAGGTCATGCTGCGCACCGCGCGCCAGATGGTCTAACTTGGTGCTGCCGCCCTTGGCTTCTAACACTGTTTTCGTTTCGGATTGCCCGCCATGACTGCCCATCGAATTGGTTTCCTGATTTGGCCCAGCACTAAAGCCTTGACGCTGGCGCTGGCCGAGGAGGCCTTGCGTGTTGCTCAGCGGGTGCATCCGGAAGTGGTTTACGAGCTGGCGTTCCTGCAGGCCGAGGCGCCGGGCGAAGGGGCTTGGCAGCTGCCGGGCGAACCCTGGGCGGGCAAGCTTGAGGGCTGTCAGAAACTGTTCCTGCTGGCAGACGAACCGCCCGCGCCAATGAGCTCCGGGCTGAGTAGCGCGCTCAAGCAACTGGTGCGTGCCGGCTGTGTGATTGGCGGGCTGTCGGCCGGGGTGTATCCGCTGGCGCAGTTGGGCCTGCTCGATGGGTATCGGGCGGCGGTGCACTGGCGCTGGCAGGACGATTTCGCCGAGCGCTTTCCCAAGGTCATCGCTACCAGCCACCTGTTTGACTGGGACCGCGATCGCTTGACCGCCTGTGGCGGCATGTCGGTGCTGGACCTGTTGCTGGCGGTGCTGGCACGGGATCACGGCGCCGAGCTGGCGGGTGCGGTTTCGGAAGAACTGGTGGTGGAGCGCATCCGCGAAGGCGGCGAGCGCCAGCGCATCCCGCTGCAAAATCGCCTGGGCTCCAGCCATCCAAAGCTGACCCAGGCGGTGCTGCTGATGGAGGCCAATATCGAGGAGCCGCTGACCACCGACGAGATTGCCCAGCATGTCTGTGTATCCCGTCGTCAATTGGAGCGGATCTTCAAGCAGTACCTGAACCGCGTGCCCAGCCAGTACTACCTGGAGCTGCGCCTGAACAAGGCCCGGCAGATGCTGATGCAGACCAGCAAGTCGATCATTCAGATCGGCCTGTCCTGTGGTTTCTCCTCCGGCCCGCACTTCTCCAGCGCCTACCGCAACTTCTTTGGCGCCACCCCGCGCGAAGATCGCAATCAACGGCGCAGCAGCAGCCCGTTCGAACTCTCCTCGGTCCCCTCCGAACGCGGTTGACCCGCTCCTGTAGGAGCCGGCTTGTCGGCCAATCGCGCCGGCCGCTCGCTATTTGCCCAGTGCACCGCGCCTGCCTGATCCCGATAGCCGCTACATAAATGCGGCAGGTTGTTGCCTAACTACCTGGATAATTACCTTGGGCAAAATGCCCGGTGAATCTGCCGCTAGAGCCCTGCGCAGTTTAAACTGCGCCTTTGCGACGCTATTTGTCGCATTGCCATAAACCCGCGTAAAACCGGGGTTGGCGCTATAAGAAGTTGTCGCTTGGCGACAAGGCCGGGCATAAAACTGTCCTTACAATCCCTCCATCGCTCGCCAGTTCCAGGCGGGTGTTCCTCTTCAGGAGACTCCGATGTCCGTTGAGCAAGCTCCGGTGCAACGCGCCGATTTCGACCAGGTGATGGTTCCCAATTACGCACCTGCGGCTTTCATTCCTGTGCGTGGCGCGGGGTCCCGAGTCTGGGACCAGTCGGGACGGGAGCTGATCGATTTCGCCGGCGGCATTGCGGTCAACGTACTGGGCCACGCCCATCCAGCGCTGGTGGGGGCACTGACCGAGCAAGCCAACAAGCTGTGGCATGTGTCCAACGTGTTCACCAACGAGCCGGCCCTGCGCCTGGCCCACAAGCTGGTCGACGCCACCTTCGCCGAGCGTGCGTTCTTCTGTAACTCCGGTGCAGAAGCCAACGAGGCCGCCTTCAAGCTGGCCCGTCGCGTGGCTCATGATCGTTTCGGTGCCGAGAAGTACGAAATCATCGCCGCATTGAACAGCTTCCACGGCCGGACTCTGTTCACCGTGAACGTCGGTGGCCAGTCGAAGTACTCCGACGGCTTCGGTCCGAAAATCACCGGCATCACCCATGTGCCGTACAACGACCTGGCGGCCCTGAAAGCCGCGGTTTCCGACAAGACCTGCGCTGTGGTGCTGGAACCGGTCCAGGGCGAGGGCGGCGTATTGCCGGCCGAGCTGGCCTACCTGCAAGGCGCCCGCGAGCTGTGCGACCAGCACAACGCGCTGCTGGTGTTCGACGAAGTACAGACCGGCATGGGCCGCAGCGGCGAGCTGTTCGCCTACCAGTATTACGGCGTGACCCCGGACATCCTCACCAGCGCCAAGAGCCTGGGCGGCGGCTTCCCGATCGCCGCGATGCTGACCACCGAAGCGCTGGCCAAGCACCTGGTGGTTGGCACCCACGGCACCACCTACGGCGGCAACCCGCTGGCCTGTGCGGTGGCCGAGGCGGTGGTCGACGTGATCAACACCCCGCAAGTGCTCAATGGCGTGAAAGCCAAGCACGATCGTTTCAAGACCCGTCTGCTGCAGATCGGCGAGAAGTACGGCCTGTTCAGCGAAGTCCGCGGCCTGGGCCTGTTGCTCGGTTGCGTGCTCAGCGAAGCCTGGAAGGGCAAGGCCAAGGACGTGTTCAACGCCGCCGAGAAAGAAGGCCTGATGATTCTGCAGGCCGGTCCAGACGTGGTGCGTTTCGCCCCGAGCCTGGTGATCGAAGACGCCGATATCGATGAGGGCCTGGACCGCTTCGAGCGCGCCGTGGCGAAACTGACTCAAGCCTGATCCTGGGCCGCAGTACTTCTCGGCGCCGGCTTTTGCGGTCGGCGTCGAGCCTAATTCCTGTGCCGGGCTGTCCCGGCATTTTTTTCCCTGAGTCGGACGGTTTCCGACCTGTTTTAGAGTAAGGAGTGACACCATGCTGGTGATGCGCCCCGCGCAAATGGCTGATCTGGGCGAGGTACAGCGTCTGGCTGCAGACAGCCCGATTGGTGTCACCTCCTTGCCGGATGATGTGGATCGCCTGCGCGACAAGATCGCCGCGAGCGAGGCTTCGTTTGCCGCCGAAGTGAGCTTCAACGGTGAGGAAAGCTATTTCTTCGTCCTCGAAGACACCGACAACGGCAAGCTGGTGGGCTGTTCGGCCATCGTCGCGTCCGCCGGATATTCCGAGCCGTTCTACAGCTTTCGCAATGAAACCTTCGTTCACGCGTCCCGCGAGCTGAAGATCCACAACAAGATTCATGTCCTGTCCCAGTGCCACGACCTGACCGGCAACAGCCTGTTGACCAGTTTCTATGTGGTGCCGGAGCTGGTGGGCTCGCCCTGGTCGGAACTCAACTCCCGCGGCCGCCTGCTGTTCGTTGCCAGCCACCCGGAGCGTTTCGCCGATTCGGTGGTGACCGAGATCGTCGGTTACAGCGACGAGCACGGTGATTCGCCGTTCTGGGACGCCATCGGGCGCAACTTCTTCGACCTCAACTACGCCGAGGCCGAGCGCCTGTGCGGCCTGAAGAGCCGGACCTTTCTCGCCGAATTGATGCCGCATTACCCGATCTACGTGCCGCTGCTGCCGGACGCCGCCCAGGAAGCCATGGGCCAGGTGCACCCGCGGGCGCAGATCACCTTCGACATCCTGATGCGCGAAGGTTTTGAAACCGATCACTACATCGACATCTTCGACGGTGGTCCGACCTTGCATGCACGGGTTTCGGGGATTCGCTCCATTGCCCAGAGCCGCGTGGTGCCGGTGAAGATCGGCGAGGCGCTCAAGGGCGGTGGTCGTCAGTACCTGGTGTCCAACGGCCAGTTGCAGGATTACCGCGCGGTGTTGCTGGAGCTGGATTACGCCCCGGGCAAACCGGTGACCCTGGATCTGCAAGCCGCCGAAGCCCTGGGCGTCGGCGAAGGTGCCAGCGTGCGTCTGGTGGCGGTTTAAAGCCTGCTTCCACGACCTGGAAAGCATGCCTGGAAAGCAGCGAGTTTCGCGCAGGCCATCAGCGGCCTGCGTCTGAGGAGATAGCATGATCGTTCGTCCCGTACGCAGCAGCGATTTACCCGCGCTGATCGACCTGGCCCGCAGCACTGGCACCGGCCTCACCACCTTGCCGGCCAACGAGGAACGCCTGACCCATCGAGTGGGCTGGGCGGAAAAGACCTTTCGCGGTGAGGCCGAGCGCGGTGATGCGGACTACCTGTTCGTGCTGGAAGACGACAACGGCCGGGTGGTGGGCATTTCCGCCATCGCCGGCGCGGTCGGCTTGCGTGAGCCCTGGTACAACTTCCGGGTCGGCCTGACGGTCAGCGCCTCCCAGGAGCTGAACATCTACCGCGAGATCCCCACGCTGTTCCTGGCCAACGACCTGACCGGCAACTCCGAGCTGTGCTCGCTGTTCCTCCACGCCGATTACCGCACCGGCCTCAACGGCCGCATGCTGGCCAAGGCGCGGATGCTGTTCATCGCCGAATTCCCGCAGCTGTTCGGCAACAAGATCATTGCCGAGATGCGCGGCATGTCCGATGAGAATGGCCGCTCGCCGTTCTGGGAAAGCCTGGGCCGGCACTTCTTCAAGATGGAGTTCAGCCAGGCCGACTACCTGACCGGGGTTGGCAACAAGGCGTTTATCGCCGAGCTGATGCCCAAGTTCCCGCTGTATACCTGCTTTTTGTCCGAGGATGCGCGCAACGTGATCGGCAAGGTCCACACCGACACCGAGCCGGCCCTGGCCATGCTCAAGAGCGAAGGTTTCAGCTATCAGGGTTACGTCGACATCTTCGATGCCGGTCCGGCGGTGGAGTGCGAAACCAGCAAGATCCGCGCGGTACGTGACAGCCAGGCGCTGGTGCTGGCCATCGGCACCCCGGGCGACGATGCCACGCCGTTCCTGATCCACAACCGCAAGCGCGAGGACTGCCGCATTACCGCGGCGCCCGCACGCTTTGCCGCGGGCACCCTGGTGGCCGATCCCCTGACCGCCAAGCGCCTGCAACTCAACGCCGGCGACCAGGTCCGCGCGGTTCCGCTGTCTGCTTCTCGGGAGTCGAAATAATGAGCACGCTGTACATCGCTGGCCAATGGCTGGCCGGCCAGGGCGAAGCCTTCACCTCGGTCAATCCGGTGACGCAGGCGGTCATCTGGTCCGGCAACGGCGCCACGGCCGCGCAAGTGGAAAGCGCCGTGCAGGCCGCCCGCCAGGCGTTTCCGGCCTGGGCCAAGCGTTCCCTGGAAGAGCGCATCGGCGTGCTCGAAGCCTTTGCCGCCAGCCTCAAGGCGCGGGCCGACGAACTGGCCCGCTGCATCGGTGAGGAAACCGGCAAACCGCTGTGGGAAGCCGCCACCGAAGTCACCAGCATGGTCAACAAGATCGCCATCTCGGTGCAGAGCTACCGCGAGCGTACCGGCGAGAAGAGCGGCCCCTTGGGCGACGCCACCGCTGTGCTGCGCCACAAGCCCCACGGCGTGGTGGCGGTATTCGGCCCTTACAACTTCCCTGGGCACTTGCCCAACGGGCACATCGTTCCCGCCTTGCTGGCCGGTAACAGCGTGCTGTTCAAGCCCAGCGAGCTGACGCCGAAAGTCGCCGAGCTGACGGTCCAGTGCTGGATCGAAGCCGGCTTGCCGGCGGGTGTGTTGAACCTGCTGCAAGGCGCCCGGGAAACCGGCATCGCCCTGGCCGCCAATCCGGGGATCGACGGGTTGTTCTTCACCGGCTCCAGCCGCACCGGCAATCACCTGCACCAGCAGTTCGCCGGGCGTCCGGACAAGATCCTGGCGCTGGAAATGGGCGGCAACAACCCGCTGGTGGTGGATCAGGTCGCCGACCTGGACGCGGCGGTGTACACCATCATCCAATCGGCCTTCATTTCAGCCGGTCAGCGCTGCACCTGCGCCCGTCGCCTGCTGGTGCCGCAAGGCGCCTGGGGTGATGCGTTGCTGGCGCGCCTGGTGGCGGTCAGCGCGAGCATCGATGTCGGTACCTATGACCAGCAGCCGGCGCCGTTCATGGGTTCGGTGATTTCCCTGGGCGCCGCTCGCGCGCTGATGGATGCGCAGCAGCAACTGTTGGCCAATGGCGCCGTGGCCTTGCTGGAAATGACTCAGCCCCAGGCTCAGGCCGCCTTGCTGACCCCAGGGATTCTGGACGTCACGGCGGTGGCTGAGCGTCCCGATGAAGAGCTGTTCGGGCCGTTGCTGCAAGTGATCCGCTACGCTGATTTCGATGCGGCGATCGCCGAGGCCAACAACACTCAGTACGGCCTGGCTGCCGGTCTGTTGTCGGATTCTGCCGAGCGTTACCAGCAGTTCTGGCTGGAAAGCCGGGCGGGCATCGTCAACTGGAACAAGCAGTTGACCGGCGCTGCCAGCAGCGCGCCGTTTGGTGGCGTGGGGGCTTCGGGCAACCACCGGGCCAGTGCCTATTACGCGGCGGATTATTGCGCGTACCCGGTGGCGTCCCTGGAAACCCCGAGCCTGGTGCTGCCGAGCGCGTTGACGCCAGGTGTGCGCTTGTCCTGATTTGCGGGGCCTTTTCGCCGGCCAGCCGGCTCCTACAGATTTGGATAGGAGTCGGCTGGCCGACGGACGAGCGTACCGCGTTCGCCCTGTGTAGATATCGATTGCCTATAACAAACAGATTCGTGGAGCCTCGCTGATGAAATCCTATGAAGTCAATTTTGACGGTCTAGTGGGGCCGACCCATAACTATGGCGGCCTGTCCTACGGCAACGTGGCCTCCCAGAGCAACAGCCAGCAGGGCTCCAACCCCAAGGAAGCGGCGCTGCAAGGCCTGGCGAAAATGAAAGCGTTGATGGAAATGGGCTTTCAGCAAGGCGTGCTCGCCCCGCAAGAGCGCCCCGACGTGGCAGCCCTGCGCAACCTGGGGTTTGCCGGGACTGATGCCCAGGTCATCCAGCAAGCCGCCCAGCAGGCCATGCCCTTATTGGTCGCCAGTTGCTCGGCATCGAGCATGTGGGTGGCCAACGCCGCCACCGTCAGTCCGAGTGCCGACACCGCCGATGGCCGCGTGCATTTCACCGCCGCCAACTTGAACTGCAAATACCACCGCAGCATCGAGCACCCGACCACCAGCCGCGTGCTGGGCGCGATGTTCGCCGACCACAAGCACTTTGCTCATCACGCCGCCTTGCCGGCGGTGGCGCAGTTCGGCGATGAAGGCGCGGCCAACCACACGCGCTTCTGCCGTGACTATGGCGAGGCCGGGGTCGAGTTCTTCGTCTTCGGTCGCAGCGCGTTCGATACCCGTTACCCGGCGCCGCAGAAGTACCCGGCGCGCCAGACCCTGGAAGCCTCGCAAGCCGTGGCGCGTCTGCATGGCCTGAGCGAGGAGGGCGTGGTCTATGCCCAGCAGAATCCTGCGGTGATCGATCAGGGCGTGTTCCACAACGACGTGATCGCGGTGGGCAATGGCGAGGTGCTGTTCTATCACGAGGACGCCTTCCTCGAGACCGAGAAGATGCTCGCCGAACTGCAGGGCAAGCTGGGTAAGCGCGGCGGCAACTTCCAGTCGATCTGCGTGCCGCGCTCACAGGTGACGGTGGAAGACGCCGTGCGTTCCTACCTGTTCAACAGCCAGCTGCTGTCCCGCGCCGATGGTTCGATGCTGCTGATCGTGCCGGAGGAGTGCCGCGGCAACGAGCGTGTCTGGCAGTACCTGCAAAGCCTCACCAGCTCCGGTGGACTGATCCGCGAAGTGAAGGTTTTCGATCTCAAGCAGAGCATGCAGAACGGCGGCGGCCCGGCTTGCCTGCGCTTGCGGGTGGCGCTGAATGAAACTGAGCTGGCGGCGGTCAATCCTGGGGTTATCATGACCGCGCCGTTGTACGACACCCTGACCCAATGGGTCGGCAAGCACTACCGCGACCGCCTGTGCGAAAGCGATCTGGCGGACCCGCAGCTGCTGCTTGAGTGCCGGACGGCACTGGATGAACTGACGCAAATCCTTAAACTGGGCGCGGTTTATCCCTTCCAGATCAATTGAAAGCCCGCGCCCGGCGCATTCGACCGGGCGTGCCGCTTCACCCCAGATGAGAACGACCCCCATGAGCGATACCCTGCAGCTGATCCTTGAAGACAGCGACGGCACCCAACTGCAAACCTCCTGCACCCGTTTCGCGGTGCTGTGGCAGGGCAAGGAAGTGTGGATTCAGCAGGACGGCCGCGGCCAACTGCTGATCGGCGTGGACGTGGAGGAGGGTGACGACGAATACGCCAGCCTGCTGCTGCGTCCATTGGCGACCAACCTGGTCAGCCTGCAACTGGAAATGGAGCCGGCCGACGCCGGTGACGATGATCACGTGCACGGCCCTGACTGCGGCCACGCTCACTAAGGAAGTCCGCACTATGCTCGCCCTCGGCAAACTGCTTGAACTGACCCTCGCCGGCCGTGAACCGGCGGAGAAGACTCAACTGACTGTCGACGGCGTGCGCATGCGCTGGCTGAGCGAGGGCGCGCTGGAAGTGCGGCCGCCCGAGGCTCGCGATAACGGTCTGGACCTGCTGCTGTCAGCTGGTATCCATGGCAACGAGACGGCTCCCATCGAGCTGCTCGACCGTCTGTTGCATGACATTGCCCGGGGCGACCTGAAGCCTCGGGCACGCATTCTGTTCCTGTTCGGCAACCCCGAGGCCATGCGTCGCGGCGAGCGTTTTGTCGAGCAGGACGTCAACCGGCTGTTCAATGGCCGGCATGAATCGAGCAGTGGGGTCGAAGCCCTGCGTGCCTGTGAGCTGGAGCGTCTGGCGGCGAGTTTCTTCAGCCTGCCGGATCGCCAGCGCTTGCACTACGACCTGCACACCGCGATCCGCGGCTCGAAGATCGAACAGTTCGCCCTGTATCCGTGGAAAGACGGGCGCCAGCATTCGCGCCGTGAACTGGCGCGCCTGCGGGCGGCGGGCATGGAGGCGGTGCTGCTGCAGAACAAGCCTTCCATTGTCTTCAGCGCCTACACCTACGATCAGCTGGGGGCCGAATCCTTCACCCTGGAGCTGGGCAAGGCACGGCCGTTCGGGCAGAACCAGGGGGTCAATGTCGAGCGCCTGGAAACCCGTCTCAAGCAGATCATCGACGGCAGCGAGCCCGGGCAAGAGCAGGACAGCCTCGATGGCTTGCAGCTGTTCAGCGTGGCGCGGGAAGTCATCAAGCACAGCGACAGCTTCCACCTGCACCTGCCGGCGGACGTGGAGAACTTTTCCGAGCTGGAAGTGGGTTACCTGCTGGCCGAGGACATCGCCCAGACCCGTTGGGTGATCGAGGAGGAGGGGGCACGGATCATTTTCCCCAATCCCAAGGTGAAGAACGGCCTGCGCGCGGGGATTCTGATCGTGCCGACCACGGCCGACGGCCTGGCCTGAGGTTCGCCGGCAAGCCGGGCCCCGCGGGTGCCGGCTTGCTGGCAATGCGCTTAACGCTTAAACCGCAACCGCACGCTGCTCGTTACGGCGCAGGGCACGCAGCTTGTGCAGGGTGTCGGCGCAGGTCTTCGCCGCTTCCTGACCCTTGTGCACGAAGTGCTCGAAGAAGAACTTCTGATGCTCTTCACCGGCATGGAAGTGATGCGGGGTCAGCACGACCGAGAACACCGGCACTTCGGTTTCCAGTTGCACTTGCATCAGGCCGCTGATCACCGACTGGGCGACGAATTCATGGCGGTAGATGCCGCCGTCCACCACCAGGCCTGCCGCCACGATGCCGCTGTAGCGACCGGTCTTGGCCAGCAGCTTGGCGTGCAGCGGAATTTCGAAGGCGCCACCGACTTCGAAGAAGTCGATATCGGATTCCTGGTAGCCCTGAGCGAGCATCTCGGCGACGAAGCCCTGACGGCTCTGATCGACGATTTCCTTGTGCCAGCAAGCCTGGATAAAGGCGACGCGCTCGTTGGGGTGGTGTTTGCCTTTGCTATCGATTGCGGTGGGTTGCATCTGTTCTGACTCCTGTTTGTATGAAAAACAGGGCGTATATGAATCGAATGGGATTTAAGGGTACGCGCAGAGCCCGCGTGGATAGTCCACGTCTGCCCGGCAACGGCCCTTTGGCGCCAATCCCGTTCTCTCTTCATCCGGACTATGACCGTCGGCCCCGGAATCACACCGGGTCTGCTGACCTTGTTGGCACCTGTGGAACCGCCACGGGTGTCATCAAGCGCTCGCGGGCTATGCGCATTGCGCGCAATTACCGCCGGTGGGGAATTGCACCCCGCCCTGAGAACGATTGCCCGAGTGTTTTCCCGGGCGGTGAGTTTTTAACACAGATCTGACGGGGAAGCATCGCGCCTTTTGGATAATGTTCATCGGATTTTTCACGCTACGATTCGAGATTTTCTACAGTTGCTGCTTGATTAATCGTCCACGGGGCCGCAGTAATTCGCTTCGAAAGGGAATTCCCCCTGTCCCAGCGTGGACCCTGGTGTCCCCCTGTAGCCGGAGCCTGATGTGATGAGCGTGATCGATCTTCGTAGTGACACCGTGACCCAGCCGACCCCGGGCATGCTCGATGCCATGGCGCGCGCCCGTACCGGAGACGACGTCTACGGCGAAGACCCGACGGTCAATCAGTTGGAGGCCGAACTGGCCCGGCGTCTGGGGTTTGCCGCGGCCCTGTTCGTGCCTTCCGGCACCATGAGCAATCTGCTGGCCTTGATGGCCCACTGCGAGCGGGGCGAGGAGTACATCGTCGGCCAGCAGGCCCACACCTATAAATATGAAGGTGGCGGCGCCGCGGTGTTGGGCTCGATCCAGCCCCAGCCGCTGGAGCTGCAGGCCGATGGCTCCCTCGATCTGGAGCAGGTGGCGGCGGCGATCAAGCCGGATGACTTTCATTTTGCCCGCACGCGCCTGCTGGCCCTGGAAAACACCATGCAGGGCAAAGTGCTGCCCCTGGCCTACCTGGCCCAGGCCCGAGCCTTCACCCGTGAGCGGGGTCTGGCCCTGCACCTGGATGGCGCGCGGCTGTATAACGCGGCGGTGAAGCTGGGGGTGGATGCCCGAGTGATCACCCAACACTTCGATTCGGTGTCGGTGTGCCTGTCCAAGGGCCTCGGCGCGCCAGTGGGCTCGGTGTTGTGCGGCTCCCGTGAACTGATCGGCAAGGCGCGGCGCCTGCGCAAGATGCTCGGCGGTGGCATGCGCCAGGTCGGTGGGCTAGCGGCGGCGGGGCTGTATGCCCTGGAGCATCAGGTGCAGCGCCTGGCGGATGACCATGCCAATGCGCAGTTGCTGGCACAGGGGCTGAGCCAGGCGGGCTTCAGTGTCGAGCCGGTGCAGACCAATATGGTGTATGTGCAGATGGGGGACAGGGCCGAAGCCCTCAAGGCGTTCGCCGCCGAGCGGGGGATCAAGCTCAGCGCGGCGCCACGCTTGCGTCTGGTGACTCATCTGGATGTCGATGCCGGGCAAATCGAGCAGGTGGTGAGCACTTTTGCCGAGTTTTCCCGTAACTGACAGTGTTCTCCGTCCAATTGACTGTTTGTATCGTACAAACACGCTGTACCAAGTGATTAACGCCGATATAATGCGGCCCTTTGCCGTCGTTTCGTCTGTTGACGTTGCGCACAGGCCTTTGGCCGCAGTCTCCGTGGAAGAACCTAATGAAAAGCGCAGAAATCCGTGAAGCCTTCCTTCGCTTCTTCGAAGAGCAAGGCCACACCCGTGTAGCCTCCAGCTCTTTGATCCCAGGCAACGACCCTACCCTGCTGTTCACCAACGCGGGGATGAACCAGTTCAAGGACTGCTTCCTGGGCCAGGAAAAGCGCGCCTATACCCGCGCTGTCAGCAGCCAGAAGTGCGTCCGCGCCGGTGGCAAGCACAACGACCTGGAAAACGTCGGTTACACCGCTCGTCACCACACCTTCTTCGAAATGCTGGGCAACTTCAGCTTCGGTGACTACTTCAAGCGCGATGCCATCACCTTCGCCTGGACCTTCCTGACGTCCGACAAGTGGCTGAACCTGCCGAAAGAGAAGCTCTGGGTCACGGTTTACGCCAGCGATGACGAGGCCTACGACATCTGGACCAAAGAGGTCGGGGTGCCGGCCGAGCGCATGGTGCGCATCGGAGACAACAAAGGCGCGCCTTACGCTTCGGACAACTTCTGGACCATGGGCGATACCGGCCCTTGCGGTCCTTGCACCGAGATCTTCTACGATCACGGCGCCGACATCTGGGGCGGCCCACCCGGCTCGCCGGAAGAAGACGGTGACCGCTACAGCGAAATCTGGAACAACGTGTTCATGCAGTTCAACCGCACCGCCGATGGCGTGCTGCATCCGCTGCCAGCACCGTCGGTGGACACCGGCATGGGCCTGGAGCGGATCAGTGCGGTGCTGCAGCACGTGCACTCGAACTATGAAATCGACCTGTTCCAGAGCCTGCTGGATGCCGCGGCCAAGGCCATTGGCTGCACCAACGATGCCCAGGCGTCGCTGAAAGTGGTGGCCGACCATATCCGTTCCTGCGGCTTCCTGATTGCCGATGGCGTGCTGCCGTCCAATGAAGGCCGCGGTTATGTGCTGCGTCGGATCATTCGCCGCGCTTGCCGCCACGGCAACAAGCTGGGGGCCAAGGGCAGCTTCTTCTATCAGATCGTTGCCGCCCTGGTTGCCGAGATGGGTGAAGCCTTCCCTGAGCTTAAATCCCAGCAGGCGCATATCGAGCGCGTGCTCAAGGCCGAAGAAGAACAGTTCGCCAAGACCCTGGAGCAGGGCCTGAAGATCCTCGAGCAGGATCTGGCTGCGCTGGAAGGCTCGGTGGTCCCGGGCGACGTGGTGTTCAAGTTGTACGACACCTATGGTTTCCCGATGGACCTGACCGGCGACATCGCCCGTGAGCGCAACCTGACCCTCGATGAGGAAGGTTTCGAACGCGAGATGGAAGCCCAGCGTGTGCGTGCCCGCTCTGCCAGCTCCTTCGGCATGGACTACAACAGCCTGGTCAAGGTTGATGTGGCCACTGAGTTCACCGGCTACCAGGCCACCAGCGGTTCGGCCAAAGTGGTTGCCCTCTATAAGGAAGGGCAGTCGGTAGACATCCTCAATGAAGGCGAAGAAGGCGTTGTGGTCCTCGACCGGACCCCGTTCTACGCTGAGTCCGGCGGTCAGATCGGCGACTGCGGTTACCTGCAGGCCGGCGGCGCACGGTTTGATGTGCGCGACACCACCAAGACCGGCGGCGCGTTCCTGCATCACGGCGTGCTGGCCAAGGGCAGCCTGATCGTAGGCGCTCCGGTTGAAACCCAGGTCGACGCCGACGTGCGCCACGCCACTTCGCTGAACCACTCGGCCACCCACTTGCTGCACGCTGCGCTGCGCCAGGTATTGGGCGAGCACGTCCAGCAGAAGGGCTCGCTGGTGGACAGTCAGCGCCTGCGTTTCGACTTCAGTCACTTTGAAGCGATCAAGCCTGAGCAGATCAAGGCCCTGGAAGACATCGTCAACGCCGAGATTCGCAAGAATACGGCGGTGGAAACCGAAGAAACCGACATTGACACCGCCAAGAAGAAAGGCGCCATGGCGCTGTTCGGCGAGAAGTACGGCGACAGCGTGCGCGTGCTGAGCATGGGCGGCGACTTTTCGGTGGAGCTGTGCGGTGGTATCCACGCCAATCGTACCGGCGACATCGGCTTGCTGAAGATCACCAGCGAAGGCGGCGTGGCGTCGGGCGTGCGGCGTATTGAAGCCGTTACCGGTGCTGCGGCCCTGGCGTACCTGAACGCTGCGGAAGAACAACTCAAGGAAGCGGCGACCCTGGTCAAGGGCAGCCGCGACAATCTGATCGACAAGCTGTCGGCGGTGCTGGAGCGCAATCGTCTGCTGGAGAAGCAGCTCGAGCAGTTGCAGGCCAAGGCTGCCAGCGCTGCCGGTGACGATCTGTCCGCTCAGGCGGCAGACGTCAAGGGCGTGAAGGTGCTGGCTGCGCGCCTCGACGGCCAGGATGGCAAGGCGCTGCTGGCGCTGGTGGATCAGTTGAAAAACAAACTCGGCCGCGCAGTGATCCTGCTCGGCAGTGTCCATGAGGAAAAGGTCGTACTGGTTGCCGGTGTAACCAAGGACCTGACTGGCCAACTCAAAGCCGGTGATTTGATGAAGCAAGCCGCTGCGGCAGTGGGCGGTAAGGGCGGTGGTCGTCCAGACATGGCCCAGGGCGGTGGTGTTGATGCTGCTGCGCTGGATGCCGCGCTGGCCCTGACCGTGCCATTTGTCGAGCAGGGCATTTAAGGCGCCGAGCCGGGCCCGTCGTCTAGTGGCGGGTCCTTGCGCTGTGCAGTTTGATTGTTTAACGGGCGCCCCTTTACGGGCTGAGGCGGCTTAGAAAATGGCTTTGATCGTACAGAAATTTGGAGGCACTTCGGTCGGCTCTGTGGAGCGGATCGAGCAGGTCGCCGACAAGGTTAAGAAGTTCCGCGAAGCCGGCGATGACCTGGTGATTGTGCTGTCGGCGATGAGTGGCGAAACCAACCGCCTGATCGATCTGGCCAAGCAGATCAGTGGCGAAGCCATACCGGTTCCCCGTGAGCTGGATGTGATCGTGTCCACCGGTGAGCAAGTGACCATCGCTTTGCTGGCCATGGCGTTGATCAAGCGCGGTATTCCTGCGGTGTCTTACACCGGGAATCAGGTGCGCATCCTCACCGACAGTGCTCACAATAAAGCGCGAATCCTGCAGATCGATGATCAGAAGATTCGCAGCGATCTGAAGGCTGGTCGTGTGGTCGTGGTTGCCGGTTTCCAGGGCGTAGACGAGCACGGCAACATCACCACGTTGGGGCGTGGCGGTTCCGATACCACCGGGGTGGCGCTGGCCGCGGCCCTGAAGGCTGACGAGTGCCAGATCTACACCGATGTGGACGGTGTCTACACCACCGATCCGCGTGTGGTACCCAAGGCTCAGCGCCTGGACAAGATCACCTTCGAAGAGATGCTGGAAATGGCCAGCCTCGGTTCCAAGGTGCTGCAGATCCGCGCGGTCGAGTTTGCTGGCAAGTACAACGTTCCGCTGCGCGTGTTGCACAGCTTTCAGGAGGGTCCGGGCACCCTCATTACTATTGATGAAGAGGAATCCATGGAACAGCCGATCATTTCCGGCATCGCTTTTAACCGCGATGAAGCCAAGCTGACTATCCGTGGCGTGCCAGACAATCCTGGCGTGGCCTTCAAGATTCTCGGCCCGATCAGCGCGTCGAACATTGAAGTCGACATGATCGTGCAGAACGTTTCGCACGATAACACCACCGACTTCACCTTCACTGTGCACCGCAATGACTACCTGGCTGCCCAGACCGTGCTGGAAAACACCGCACGTGAAATCGGTGCCCGTGAAGTGGTCGGTGATACCGACATTGCCAAGGTTTCGATCGTTGGTGTCGGCATGCGCTCTCATGCGGGCGTAGCCAGCCGGATGTTTGAAGCCCTGGCGAAGGAAAGCATCAACATCCAGATGATCTCCACTTCTGAAATCAAGGTGTCGGTGGTGATTGAAGAGAAGTACCTGGAGTTGGCGGTACGTGCGCTGCACACCGCGTTCGAGCTCGACGCTCCGGCCCGACAGGGCGAGTAATGCGTGTTTGAAAGGGGCGCGGTCTGACCGCGCCCTTTGTGTTTTTGATCGGCGCGGGAGAAAGCTGTTCTTTTGCCCGTGCTAGTCAATACTTAGGCGTGTAGGACTGCAGCCGCCCTGGTTGTAGGCCGACACCCTTTTTTTTGCAGACTGTAGTCCCTGAAAATGTAATGCGTGAGGAGATAGGTATGCTGATTCTGACTCGTCGGTGCGCAGAAAGCCTGATCATTGGTGATGGCGAGATCACTGTGACCGTGCTCGGCGTCAAAGGTAATCAAGTGCGTATTGGTGTCAACGCCCCCAAAGAAGTGGCGGTTCACCGTGAGGAAATTTACCTGCGGATCAAGAAAGAGAAGGACGAAGAACCAAGCCATTAATTTTTATCGTTTTTTTTGTTTGCAAACGGGGAGAAAGCTGGTTAATATACGCCCCGTGTTGCGGAGAGCTGGCCGAGTGGCCGAAGGCGCTCCCCTGCTAAGGGAGTACACCTCAAAAGGGTGTCGGGGGTTCGAATCCCCC